>CEPV01016032.1_pt1 | contig 29883 bp, 32 predicted proteins | sample 530451 | NCBI WGS metagenome assembly CEPV01 (sample SAMEA2620097, study PRJEB7988) | marine metagenome | isolation source: saline water (ENVO:00002010), including
CCTGCATGTGAAGAAGAGCGCACGGAAGGGGTGGGTGCCGTTTCCAGTTCGGACAGCGAAGTCGTCTCGACTGTGATGGTCCGTTCCGGTAGTGCAGATGCTTGGATTGTTCGCTGTTGTTCCATTCGAAATACCTGTGTTTGCAGCTCCGAGTTTCTGTACGAACCCTGCATTTAGGGCGCACAGGGGCAAATCCCCTGGTTTTGGGCTGTTTAGGGCCAACTAGTGGCCTTCTTGTGTCCCCTTGTCCCCTTGTTGAGTGTTCTTTGTCTTGCCTGAGCGTCTCCGACTACTCGGCCTCACCGCCTGCATTCAGTTGGTTCAGGCCGTGTCGTACGACTGTCTCGGCGGCTCTGGTGGTCTTCTCTTTGAATTCAGCGTCTGTGAGAAGTCCGGCAGCCCACTGGTACATGAGGCCTTGGAACTGTGTCAGCGTCGCATCGGCGAGGTCGTCTTCGAAACTGGGGTACTTGCCGCCATCCTCGTGGACAGCCCGTACGGAGGAGAACATGTTCTTGATGACGTCCCTTGTTCCGGCCATCACGGCGTCCGCTCCCCTTCCCTGCGACGCCGAGATGAAGAGCACCTGCCGGTTCACAGCAGAGTCCTCCAGGAGAATGTCTGCTGCAGCTTCTGAAACCCTGATCTCCCAGTCCGCTTCAGTGGGGTCCACTGCCCTAACGGCTTCCTGCAGGGCGGACTGGCACAGGTCGGACAGCTCGAAGAAGATCAGCCTGATTGCCGGGTAGTACTGGAAGACCGTCTGACGCGACAGGCCGGATTCCTCGGCGACGTCAATGGCCCGGATCTCAAGAGCGGAACCCTTCCTCAGAAGTACCCTGGCGGCATCGAGGAGGATGGCCTTTGACTCTGCACGTTGCCCGACAGCGCGATCCCGACGGGCTTCTCCCCGACCGTCAGCGACCATTTCTATTCCTGCACACCCTGTCCCCAAGTCCATAGACACTATGTTCCACCACACACGTGACGTTACAAACGTAACCTTACATATGTCGGTTCCAATTGCAAGGGGAAAGGGGTCAAACTTCGAAAGAATTGTGCCTTCAGCTGGGCAGGTCAGTTGGTGTAGAGCTCGATGTCAAAGGCGTTGTAGTAATCGACCATGTGGTCACTAGCGACCCCTGTCAGGGTGGCTTGGTAGACAACCTCTAGGACGTAGTCCGTACCTGGAGCTAGGGCCCGTACAAGTGGTACACAGCGGCCCTTACGCATATTCAAGTACATGACAACGACGACGACTCCCGCGCAAGAGCAATCTCCTGCCTCGACGAGAAGTTGGCCGAATGGCCCCACGGCAAGCGTTCACTCGTCTCCACAGGCGAAACCGTTGACTTGGCCCTGGACCTGCGCAACATTCTGGGCGAAGGGGCTGATACCAATGGCTGACACCGCCTCGTCCCGGAACACCAGCCTCGCACCTACCAGCGACAAGATAGCAATCCTGGGAGTCACGTCTCTACTCACCCTGGGCGCACTGGGACGGCACCCCGGTTTCGCACGGTGACTACCCCGCCCAGCAGAAACCCGTGTTTTCAACGATCTGAAAACCACCGCGCGCTCGTCTAGAACAGGCGCGCCGCGGTTGGGAGCTCGAGTCCCTTCAAGCGCGCTAAGTGGCTGCCTTCAGACGGATCGGCAATCGCTGGCGTCGGGTGACGCTTCATAGACCAGTCACGGCCCCTCCCGAACTTAGGCCGGGAGGGGGATGCCGGATTCGATCTGTGCCCCCTTGGGCCGGCCCCGGTTGACAGGTCTTGCGCCACCGTTGACTTCGACGCCAACTAGCTGATCGTTGCGATCCCGGGATTCACCCGCTGACGAACCGATCAATCACCGGCTCAATTGTCGCAGCCACAAGGTCCTTGTACTTGCCCACAACTTCTCTTACGCCCTTTGGAACATCGAACATCCACATTCCCGATGCGATGAGGAACACTGCCAGAACGCCACGAAGGAGGTACCTGGCTACTAGACCCAACATGGTCAGGCTTATCATCACCGTTACCAACAACTCTGTTGAAGACAATCCGTTGAGGTTCTGTGCCTGCTCCAACAGAGGCTGTTCCATTGAGCCAGCGTACCCAGCAGGCCAGCGCTGAGGCCGCGCAGCACCTCTGCATGTTCTGTCGTCGGCACCCTCGATGAACCAGTAGTCACCGAACCGACAGGTAGGGCGACCGTCGCCATCTGGTGCCGTAAGAACCCCAACAACTACCCCTCGCCACCACTGTGACCTGGTAGTAAAGGCACCATGACCACCGGCTTACCTCCACAGGTTGACACCTCCCTGGTCGACTTCGCCGTGTCGATTGCCCGCGAGGCCGGTGACCTGACCCTCGGACTCTTCGGCAACCCCGACCTGAACGTTGACGGCAAGGACGACGGAAGCCCCGTGACGGTTGCGGATCGACGTGCCGAACGGCTGCTGCGAGAACGAATCTCAGAGGCACACCCCGACGACTCGATAGTCGGCGAAGAAGAACTCGACAAGGTCGGCGGCTCCGGTCGCACCTGGATCCTCGACCCCATCGACGGAACCGTCTCATTCGTCCAGGGGGTACCCCTGTTCGGCAACCTCGTCGCCCTCGAGGACGAACACGGTCCTGCCGTGGGTGTCATCAACATTCCGGCGCTCGGCGAGTGCGTCTGGGCCGGACGGGGGCTTGGCTGTTTCCTCAACGGCACTCCCACCCGGGTCGGCGGCCATGCGAACCTGGCCGGAGCCTGCATCGTCACAAGCGGGGTCGACTACTGGGGATCGGCCACCCGTCTGGACCCACTGGTGACAGCCGGTTCCATTATCCGAACCTGGGGGGACTCGTACGGCTACCTGCTCGTGGCTACCGGCCGCGCCGACGCCATGGTCGACCCCATCGTCAACCGATGGGATGTGGCGCCAATGCTGACCATCCTGCCCGAGGCCGGTGGGGTGTTCACCGACATGGCAGGCGACGTCACCGCCGACGGAGGCGACGCCATTGCCACCAACCCCGCCCTGCACGGCGAACTCCTGGCGGCAATAGGCCGCTCACCGGGCAGATAGACGCTCAGCCTCCCGCACCGTCACCCTCGAATACCTCGGCTGGCAGGCCCCTGTCAGCCAACTCACCGAGAAACCCGACCGGTTCAACGGCCTCAGCCAGCCCAGCCATGCCGACAACGGTCACCCTGCCGTCGAGGACCCACTCAATGGCGGTGGCCGCAACCGCCGCTGCACCAACAGCTGGCCGCTCTGCAGCCCCGAGTACCAGGGTCTCCCGGGCGGTCCCCCGCCGGCCCCTCAACTCGACCCTCACCGCGCCGGTACCGCCCTCGGCATGGGTCGGAGTCAGCATCGGCATCGGCGCCGTAAGCCTGTCACGGCGGGTCGCCGCCATCCGGGAGGTGATCCGGCCGACCGCTGGAAACGCATGGTGGAGCAGCACCGGGTCAGCCAACGCAGCCCTGTAGCAGTCACGCGGACCGACCGGTTCGGGGAACCAACACAGTTCCCTACCCGATCCACCCGGCCGCCTGGTCCAGGAGTCGTCACGCCAGTCATGCGAGGAACGGCTCAGAGCCCGGTGATGGACCAGAGCGCACGCCGGTCCACCGGCACCCACCTTGTAGACGTGGATCTCGTCGACCTCATCGAACCATGACATTCCGTGGGCAACGAGAACACAGGTCAGGCCCGGTGCAAAACCGGCACCCACGAGAACCGGGATGCCGGCATCGCGCGCCGTCGGGTCGAGCTTCAAGATCGCGACCGTCTCAGCCAGACAGTCACAGACGAGCACGGCCGGTAGGCCTGCTGAGATCGCCTGCTCGACTGCCGACAGCTGTGTCCCCCGGGGACTGGCCACCACCACTGCGTCCGCATCTATCGTTGCCGGGAAGGGGTGGTGTTCGATCACGACGCGGTCACCGATCGACCCTGCGGACCGGGCCAGCCTCTCTGACGACACGTCACGCAGAAGTACCTGGTCGACACTGTCCGCGGCAAGCAACTGTCGTGCAACCCTGGAACCCACGGCGCCGGCACCCAGAACCGCCACCCTCATCAGCGCAGGCCCGGCCCGGTAAGCCTCCGCCACCCACCGAACTGCATCGGAGCGGCAACCCTTCCCCGAAGGCGCAGGGCCGTGACCACCGCAGCGGCCACCGAGACCGCAGCGGCCGCCTGCCTGACGGCCCTCACAATGGCCCTCATGTACGCCCTACCTCCCCAGATCGACAAGCCAACCCGACAGGTCCATCGAGCAGGACAATGGTGTCCCTCGACGGGGTTGACGTGGGGCTAGCTGGAATCGAACCAGCGACCTCACCCTTATCAGGGGTGCGCTCTAACCGACTGAGCTATAGCCCCGTGGACCGGAAACGGTATCGCCGGGCCCTGACCGCTGACTACCCGCCGGGTGGTCTGTCAGGCTGACCCCTTCCGGGGTCGTAGGTCGACGGTGTCGCCTCGTCGACCTCGTGGTCGCCGCTCCGGAGCCGTCGCTGTCGAACGGCCGTCTCCTCTTCGATCATCGTGAAGCGGACTCCGCCAACCAGATCGCTGATCAGGTTGAAGAGGACCACCATGACAACGGTTACACCCGTACCACCGATGACCAGGACGAGGCCACCGAGGGTGAACACACGCAGTATCTGACCGGAGTCGAACTCAAAGGTCTCAAGGGTGAACAGTTCCTCGACGAAGTTCTCGATCTTGGCAATCGTGCCGGCATCCTCTGCGGCACCCCAGAGCATCCGGGTGGAGATGACGACGAGGCCCCAGACGCAGAAGTAGAACACCAGCGTGACCTTGAGCACCGACCAGGGTTCGATGTGTCTCAAGAGACGGCGAACACGGCGCACCCGGTAGCCGCCACGCCCCACGCCGGTCGCAGGCGACCCGGCTGTGACACGCGGTAGGCGAGGCCCGGTCTTCGGTCGCATCCCGAACCTGGCCTGTCCCCCGCCCGAAGGGAAGCGGCCCGCCCTGATGCGACCCTTCAGGAACTGCCCACCAGAACGGCCTTCCGGTTGAACGGCCGCTTCCGGGGTGTCTGTTCCCCTGGCGGAGGCGACCCGGGCCAGCAGGTCGGCTGACGACTGTGGAGGCGGGGTGTGTGGCGACAGGCCGGCAGGCTCACCCTCGCGATCCACGTCATCGGTCCTCTGGTCGTTCACGGCACAGAAGTCTACGGCTCGGCTGAGCGGACACAGGGTTCGCCCCGGTTGCACAACACGGCAACAGCCCTAGCGGTAGCCCGTGCACGGCCCACGCTGACCACCACCCTCACCTCGCCACCGGCGTGTTCAAAGGACTCGAGTCGGGCTCCGTTTGCCGAGGCGAACTCCCTGGCCACGGTGCGTCCGTCGCCACGTTCGGTGACGGCAGCCAGTGCCGCCGCATCCGCCGCGGACCTCGCCCGCGCACGGTCAACGGCGACCACACCCAACTCGGCGACCAGCAGGGCCATGGCTGCGCCAAGCGCCACCATCACCAGAACCAGGGGCAGAATCTGTCCGAGATCGCCTGTTGGGCGTCGACGTCGCACGGCTGTCCTCCATCTGGGTGCTACACGCGCACACCGGACCCGGTGACACGGCGCACACGATCCGGATGCTGTCGGGGGAAGCCGTTACCGGATGCCTGCCGGGGGCGGCACGATCGGAGTGTTCAGTCGGGGTCTTGGTCCTGGGAGGGAACCGGTGACACGGCAGCCACCTCGTTGCCCTCGCCGGGGGACATGACCGCTACACCGGTTGCATCACGCCCCTGAACGGAAATGTCGGCAACCGGCATTCTTATGATCATGCCGGCGGTCGTGATGGCAAACACGTCGTCGGCTTCGTCGACCACGAGCGCGCCGGCCACATGGCCACGGTCGTCGGTTGTCCTGATTCCCCTCACACCCAGCCCGCCACGACCCTTGCGGGCGAACTCCCCGATGTCTGTCCGCTTGCCGTAGCCCTCGGTCGTGAGGTGGAACACCGATGCACCGGGCCTGACGACGGCACACGACACCAGCTCGTCGTCGCCGCGGAACCCCATTCCCTTGACGCCGGCCGCGCTTCGGCCCATTGCCCGGACATCGCCCTCACCGATGCGCAGCGTCTGACCGGACCGCGACACCAACAACAGGTCGTCGTCGCCGCTGGTGGGCACAACTGCCACCAACTCGTCACCATCGTTGAGCTTCACGGCTATGAGCCCGGCCTTGAGTGACGAGTCGTAGGCGGTGAACAGGGTCTTCTTGACACGCCCCGACCTGGTGGCGAAGAACAGATAGCGGTGGGTCTCGTAGTCGCGGGTGTCGATAACCGCATGGACGCGCTCATCGGGCTGGAGGGGCAGAAGGTTCACTATGGACGTACCCCTTGCGGTCCGGCCGGCCATGGGGACCTCATGGGCCTTGAGGCGGTAGACCCTGCCCCGGGTGGAGAAGAACAGAAGGTAGGCGTGCGCCGTCGTGTGGATGATGTGCGAGACGGCGTCCTCCTCCTTCAGACGGGCCCCGGTGACGCCCTTGCCGCCGCGGCCCTGGGTGCGGAACTCGGTGACCGACATCGTCTTGACATAACCCGAGGAACTCATGGCGAACACCATTTCCTCGTCGTCGATCAGGTCCTCGATGTCGAGCTCGCCGGGATCGTGGACGATCTGACTACGACGTGGCTCGGCGTACCTGTCACGTACCTCGACGAGCTCATCCTTGATGACGCCATAGAGCCGACCCTGATCGACCAGCACCTCTTCGAGGTCGGCAATTACGACAGCCAGGTCGCGGAGCCGGTCCTCGAGGCTTGACCGACCCAGCCTGGTCAGACGGACAAGTTGCATGTCGAGGATGTGGTTGGCCTGGACCTCTGTGAATCCGAAGGCCTCACCCATGAGGCCCTCGCGGGCAGCAGAACGGTCGGCTGAGCCGCGGATCAGGGCAATGACCTCATCAATCGACTCCAGGGCCTTGATGAGGCCCTCGGTGATGTGGGCCTCGGCGCGGGCCTTTTCGAGCCGGTACAGCGACCGGCGGCGCACGACCTCGACCTGGTGGTCTATGTAGGCCTGAAGCATCTCGCGCAGGTTCAGGGTTCGTGGAATGCCGTCGACGAGAGCCACCGAGTTCACCGAGAAGGTGGTCTGAAGAGGGGTTCGCTTGAACAGGTTGTTGAGCGTCACGAGCGCTGCTGCATCACGCTTCAGCCTTATGACGATCCGTGTCCGGCCCTGTGCGGACTCGTCGTTGATGTCGGCTATTCCGTCGATTTCGCGTGCATCGACCAGGTCACGGATCTTGGACATGATCTGGTTGGGGCTGGCCTGATAGGGCAGTTCGCTGATCACTATCTGGGTTGAACGGGGTCCCTCTTCGATTTCGGTGCAGGCTCGCATACGGATGGTTCCGCGGCCGGTCCGATAGGCATCTCGGGCGCCGGTGCGTCCCAGGATCAGGGCACCGGTGGGAAAGTCGGGGGCCGGGAGAAACTCCATCAGGTCATCGGGCGTCGACTCGGGGTTGTCGATGAGACAGACCGTGGCGTCGATCACCTCGGCCAGGTTGTGGGATGGAATGTTGGTGGCCATTCCGACGGCGATGCCCTGGCTTCCGTTTACGAGGAGGTTTGGGAACCTGGCCGGCATCACGGTCGGCTCGGTGAACTCGCCCGAGTAGTTCTCGGTGAAGTCGACGGTGTCCTCGTCGATTCCGTCGAGGATCGAGAGTGCTATCGGCTTGAGCCGACACTCGGTGTAACGGGCGGCCGCCGGCGAGTCGTCGGGCGAGTACCCGAAGTTTCCCTTGGGGTGTACCAGAAGGTGGCGGACGCTGAAATCCTGACCCATCCGGACGAGGGCGTCGTAGATGGCCTGATCACCGTGTGGGTGGTACTTGCCCATGACCTCACCGGTGACACGGGCACACTTCATGGTGGGGCGGTCGGGCCTGGCTCCGAGGTCGTACATGCCCCAGAGAATCCGTCGGTGGACCGGCTTGAGACCGTCGCGGGCATCGGGCAACGCCCTCGCCACGATCACCGACATGGCATAGTCGAGAAAGGACCTCTCCATCTCCTCCTGGATCTCGATGGGCTGGATCGAACCGACGATTGTGTCGCCGTCGGTGGAGGTGGCCGTCATGTCGGCCTCTTCAGGTGTCGCGTCGTCCATCAGATGTCCAGGAACCGCACATCGCGTGCGTTCGTCTGGATGAACTTCTTTCTGCTCTCGACGTCTTCGCCCATCAGTATCGAGAACGCCTCGTCGGCAATTGACCCCATCTCGACGGAAACCTGCAGAAGGCTCCGACTGGAGATCTCCATCGTCGTCTCACGAAGTTCGTCGAAGTCCATCTCGCCGAGCCCCTTGAGACGTTGGAACTCACGCTTGTGGCCGGGGTTGTCAGCGAGGAACGCTGTCTTGGCGTGGTCGTCCTTGAGGTAGGTCTTCTCCCTGCCTACGACCGTCGAGAACAGCGGCGGCTGGGCAATGAACACGTGGCCGTCATCAACAAGGGGCCTCATCTGCCTGAAGAAGAACGTGAGCAGCAGGGTACGGATATGGCTGCCGTCGACATCAGCGTCGCACAACAGGATGATCTTGTGGTAGCGGATCTTCTCGAGGTCGAAGTCGTCTCCGAAACCGGCCCCAATCGCCTGGATGAGCGTCTGGATCTCGGTGTTCTTGAGCATCCGGTCTGGACGGGCCCGCTCGACGTTGAGGATCTTGCCCCGGATGGGCAGGATCGCCATGGTGCGGGGATCGCGGGCCTGGACGGCCGAACCGCCGGCTGAGTCTCCCTCGACGATGAACAGCTCTGACTCGCGTGGGTCACGCGACGAGCAGTCCTTGAGCTTGTCGGGCATGCCGGCACCGTCGAGGGCCGACTTTCGCCTTGCTGACTGCCGGGCCTCCTGAGCCGCAATCCGGGCCCGCTGGGCGCTGATGGCCTTCTGGGCGATGCGCTTTGCCTCGGATGGGTTCTCCTCGAGCCAGTCGGAAAGCTTGTCGTTGGTGGCCTTTTGAACCAGGGAGCGAATGTCGACGTTGCCCAGCTTGGACTTCGTCTGGCCCTCAAACTGGGGGTCGGGAAGACGGACGCTGATGATGGCCGTAAGGCCCTCGCGGATGTCCTCGCCCTTGAGGTTGTCCTCGTTGTCCTTCAGGAGGCCACGGTTCCTGGCATATCGGTTGAGGACCCCTGTGAGGGCGCTGCGGAAGCCCTCTTCGTGCATGCCTCCCTCGATGGTGTTGATTCCGTTGGCGAACGAATGGAGGCCGTCGGTGTTGAAGCCTGTGTTCCACTGGAACGCCAACTCGACCTCGTTTTTATCCTCGTGCTGGTCGAGGTACCCGACCAGTGAGAACAGCGACTCCTTTGAGGCGTTCAGGTGCTCGACGAAGTCCCTGATGCCGCCCTCGTAGCAGAAGGTGGTCGGCTCGACCCGGCCAACCTGGGTGGATCGTTCGTCGCTGAGGGTTATCTCGAGACCACTGTTCAGGAACGCCATCATCTGGAGGCGCTCGAGGAGCGTCTGGAGCCTGAAGTTGACATCGTCAAAAACCGTTGGATCGGGCCAGAAGCGAACCGTGGTTCCAGTGTGGCCCTCTGGTGACAGACCGGTGTCGGTCAGGTGGGTGCTGAGGTTCCCGCCGTCTGTGAAGTCCATGTAGTGGCGACGGCCGTCGCGGTCGATGTCAACCTCGAGGCGGCTGGACAGGGCGTTCACAACCGAGATTCCGACGCCGTGGAGACCACCCGAGACCTTGTAGCCATCGCCCCCGAACTTGCCCCCTGCATGGAGGACCGTGAGGACGACCTCGGCTGCGGTGAGATCGGGATACTGGTGGTGCTGGTCGACCGGGATGCCCCGACCGTCGTCGGCCACCTGGCATCCGCCGTTGGGCAGGAGGGTCACGACTATGCGTGAACAGTGGCCTGCCATTGCCTCGTCGACGGCGTTGTCGACGACCTCCCAGACGAGGTGGTGCAGGCCGGTTGGTCCGGTGGATCCGATGTACATGCCGGGGCGCTTGCGGACGGCCTCGAGACCCTCGAGGACGGTTATGTCGGCAGCGCTGTAGGTGGCCTCTGTGCTTGTCATAGGGCACCTTCCGGGCGCGTCTCTAAGAGGGAGGGAAGCAGCACCTGCTCGCACCTGCAGGGACCACAAAACAGCAGGTCAGATGACCTTATCACGACCTGACCATCCTACCACCACCGGGGCCCTGACCGGTGCCAGGAGGATGGATTGGCCAGGTGTCCGAAGGGTTCCGTCAGAGACCCGGTCGACGTGCCACCGTTGCCTTCACAGACGTGACCCGGCCCGGACCCACGAGGTTGTTGATCCGGTCGAGCAACTGCGCCTCGAGCCACGCAACCTGGCTTGCCCAGGCCGGGTCGTCGACCCTCACGATCAGCTCCCGGCCGCGGACAGCGACGGCCACCACACCCTTGGCCAACTCAGGGCCGACGATCTCCGGCCAACTATCCACGATTGCGGTAGAGGCATCTATCTCGGGTGCTCCGAGGCCTGCCATCAACTGCTCAAGGCCCTTCCGGATCGGAACCGGCCCCGAATCGGTGCTCATACCGGCATCACCACCCCACCCTCGACCCTTATCCGGCGATCAGATGTCACCCCGGCAGGAAGGTCACCAGCGGTGGTCACAACGGTCTGGCTCCGGGGCAGCAGTTCGATGAGGGCTGCCGCCCTGTCGGGATCGAGTTCCGAGAAGACATCATCCAGCAGGATCACCGGATCGCTGCCGGTGTGGGAGGTGACGACCCTGTGGCCTGCCAACCTGAGTGCAACCGCCAACGACCGCTGCTCACCCTGGGAGGAATGGCTGCGGGCCGAAAGGCCGTCGATCGACAGGCCAACCTCGTCGCGGTGCGGACCAACTGTGGTGGTACCCCGCCTCAGGTCGTCAGGGCGTGCCCTGGACAGGGACTCTGCCAGACCCTCCGCTTCCCAGGCATACTCGTAGGCCATCTTCAACTCGGATCTGCCGTTACTCAACGACCTCACCAACTCGCCGGCTACGGGAGCAAGGCCCTCCAACAGATCGATACGCCTGGCAACCAGGTCACCGCCGACCGCACACAGCTTTGAATCCCAGACATCGAGCGTTGTCGATACCTCTGGAGTGTTTTGGCCACCCGCCTGGCGCAGGAGGCTGTTTCTCTGGCGCAGGATCCTGTCGAGATCTGACCGGAGGCCATGACTGGACGGTGCAACATCGACCAGGAGGTCATCGAGATACCTCCGCCTCTCTGCCGGTCCGCCCTTCACGAGCACCAGGTCGTCGGGCCCGAAGATCGTCGCCCGCACGTGTCCGACAAAGTCACCCTTGCGCGAAACCCTGTTGTGGTTCACCTGGAGCCGGTTGCGGCCCCCGGCAACCAGCTCTGCCTCAAGAAGGGTCGTCCGTCCAGCGTCTTCGACCTCGGCCCGAATGACCGCACGGTCAACGCCGAACCGAACCATGGAATCGACTCCAGCCCCACGAAACGATGACCCCCGCGACAACCATGCGACCGCCTCGACCAGGTTGGTCTTACCCTGTCCGTTGGCTCCGACGATCGCAGTGACACCGTCCGACAGGTCCAACTCAGCCGCTGTGTAGTTGCGAAAGTCCTTTAGCCAGAGCCTTCGAACCAGCATCGGTTCAAGCCAGCCAGGATCGTCTCAGGAGACACGGACCGGCATCAGGAGATACAGGAATCCCTCGACGTCAACGCTGCGGATCACCGCCGGCTTGAGAGCATCGATCGTCTCGAGCCTGACCTCGTCTCCGGGACTCACTTCGAGGCCGTCGAGCAGGTAACCGGGGTTGAATGCAACGGTCAGTTCCTTGTCCTTGCCTTCATAGGTGGAGTCCAGTGTCTCGTGGGCCTGACCCACATCCTGTGTGATGGCTATCAACTCAAGGCCCTCTGAACTCATCGAAAGGCGCACAGGTGTTGCATCTCTTGCCAGAAGGCCGACACGGCGCACAGCGTCTATCAACGCAACCCTGCCTACGACCAGCGTGTTCGGGTGGTCTGATGGAATGAGCCCCCTGTAGTTGGGGAACTCCCCTTCGATCAGGCGGGTCACGATGGTCACATCGTCCACTACGAATGAGGCTTCGCGGTCGGCGAGCCTGATGGTGAGCTCTTCGGCATCACCCAGAAGGCGTCCTGTCACCTCGAGGGCGCGGGAAGGAACCAGCACCGTCTGATCGCGTCCCAGCACCGAGGTGCCGGGAAGGTCACGCACAGCCAGGCGGTATGAGTCGGTAGCCACGAAACGTAGGCCGTCGTCTTCGGCAGCCAGCAGGACGCCTGTGAGGATCGGGCGGGAGTCATCGCCACTTGCCGCCTTGACCACCTGCTCGAGTGCGGCTGAAACACTTTCGGCATCAAGGGTGACGGCATCTCCGTCGGGTTCCTCAAACCTGGGGAACTCGTCGGCCGACATGACCCGAAGGTTGAAGTCGGAGCGACCTGCCACTACACGGGCACCGTCGTCGTCGACGGTCATGGTTACCTGGCCACTGTCGAACGACCTTACGATGTCGGCGGCGAGCTTGGCAGGAAGAACAACAACCCCGTCCTCTTGACCACCTACCTTTGAATCGACCCTGATGGTCAGGTCAAGATCACTTCCGACCACTGCCAGGTTGTCGCCGACCAGATGCAGGTGGAGACCGGACATGACAGGTGGTGCACTGCCGCGGTTGCTGATTGCGCGACCAGCTGTCGAGAACGCACGATCCAGGACATCACGTTCACAACGGAACTTCACAGGCTTGTTACCTCTGGTTCGATGGTGATCTGATCAGGTAATTGATGCAATAGGGGTTGTGGATTGTGGATTATTACCCATCTCTGCTGATGAGGAGTGCAATGGTTGTCCACTGATGATCCACCGTGATCCCCAGTCTGCGGATTGATCCTCTGTGCACTGTGGGTGAACGGTTCATGATCCACAGATGGTCCGCAGGTCGGTCCCCTCGGTGCCATGGCTCTCAGTCGCCGTTCTTGATTGCCGATACCAGTGCTGTTACCTGGTCGTAGATCTCGCGTCGTTCCGACATGAGCTTTCCGATCTTGTCCACGGCGTGGATGACGGTGGTGTGGTCCCTACCGCCGAATTCACGACCGATTGCCGGGTAACTGAGATCGGTGAGTTCTCTGAAGGCATACATGGCCACCTGTCTGGCGGTGACGAGGGGACGTCGACGGCTTGCCCCGATCAACTCATCGTGACTGAAACCGTACATTGTCGATGTCTTGGAGAGGATCAGGTCGGGGGTGATGGGCTGGGGGAGGTTGTTGGTGATGAGGTCTCCCAGAACCGTCAACGCCATGTCACGTGTGCACGGCACGTTGTTGAGGCTGGAGAACGCCGCAACACGCGTGAGGGCACCTTCGAGTTCACGGATGTTCGTGGTGACGTTCTCTGCGATGAAGAGGAGGATCTCGTCCGGGACCTTGACGTTTCCGGCTGTGAAGGAGGCCTTCTTGTGGAGGATCGCCAACCTGGTCTCGATGTCCGGGGGCTGGATGTGGGTGACCAGACCCATCTTGAACCTGCTCCGGAGGCGATCCTCGAGGGTTGGAATCGAGTCGGGTGAGCGGTCGCTGGTGAGAACGATCTGCCCACCTGCCTGCTGAATCGAGTTGAAGGTGTGGAAGAACTCCTCCTGGAGACCCTCCTTGCCCTCCATGAACTGGATGTCGTCGACCAGGAGGACGTCGATGTTCCTGTAGTGCTGTTTGAACTCGGGAAGGGTCTTGTTGCGAATTGCCTCGACGAAACGGTTCATGAAGGTCTCGCTGGACACGTACCTGACCTGGTAGTTCGGGTAGTGGTCCTCTACATACGTGGAGACGGCCTGAAGGAGGTGCGTCTTTCCGAGCCCGGCTCCGCCGTAGATGAAGAGCGGGTTGTAGGAGCGGCCGGGTGTTTCAGATACCGCCTGGGCGGCTGCGTGGGCGAAGCGGTTGGAGGTTCCGATGACGAAGTCATCGAACGTGTTGCGGTTCCGGCCAGGTGAGGTTGTTGACAGAGGAGCCGGGTCGGTTACCGGGGTGGTGGTGTCGAGTTGCAGGTCAACCGACTCGGTTGCACCGGTGTCTCTGATCGGCGTTTCGAGAGGGGTGAACTCGTCTGTGGTGTCCCTGTAGGCCTCAGGTTGGCTGTCGTCAACCCGGATCAGGAGGTTCAGCTGGTCGTCACCGGCTTCGGCGACTGCATCGTGGACGAGGTGGCTGTAGCGTCCCTCGATCCTCTGCTTCACCACGGTGCTCGGCACGGCCAGCACCAGGGTGTCGTCCTCGATGGAAACCGGAATGGCTGAGCTGAACGTCATCTGCCAGACGACGTCGGAGACGTTGGTACGAATGGCGGCAGCACACGCCTCCCACAGTTGTGCCGCATCTTCCTGGGCAGTCTGTACTGTGTCCATCTAGGCAATTTGTCCTCATGTGTTGTCCACAGGTGTGGATCCACCTGTGGATTTCGGGTATGGCTCGTGGCTGTCAACCTGGCGGGTGTCGAAGCCTCCTCTGGTGGGCGGGGCAACGTAGCACTAGAGAGGGGCTCTCGCACAACTGCCAATCGCGCGAACTGGACTCCCTGTTCAGACTATGTATTTGGCATGCAGCCGGGACTTGCCGGCGCGTGCCGAGATCGACCCGATGCCGCAGTTCCCATGGGCCCTGCCCCTGTGGACAATGTGGATAACTCCTGGCAGGGGCTGCTGAGGGCCCGGGTTCTGGAGGTGCTGGTTGGCGCGCGCCCGGGGTGCCCCCTAGCCTCATTGGAACGACGCTGTCACCGATCCTCACCTGACCGGCCAGTTGTCGCTACCGACTGTAGGAGTCGGTCCACAACAGATCTGTTTCCGTGTCCGGCTTGTTCGGCTCGCGGTCAGGAACCCAATCGACAGCACCCGGGCGCTCCCCTTCCTGATGACGCCCACGGTGCGATCAGGAGACACACAATGAAGCGCACATACCAGCCAAACGTCCGCAAGCGGGCCCGTAAGCACGGCTTTCGCAGGCGCATGCGCACCAGGGCAGGCCGGGCCATTGTGAATTCCCGGCGCCAGAGGGGCCGATCCCGACTGTCGGCTTGATCCGTCGACTCCGACACCGAGACGATTTTCTGGCCCTTCGTCGTGATGGTCGCACAGTTCGTCGCGGACCCCTTGAGGTCAGGTTCAGGCCATTTGACGGTGACGAACGCAGATCCCATGGTGATGAGCCCAGGGTGGCGTATGCGATCAGCCGTACCGTCGGGGGTGCCGTTGTTCGCAACCGCATTCGTCGCCGGCTCCGAGTTCTCATGACAGACCTGTCAGATCGTGTCGACGGGCCTATGGGCGGTGATTTTCTCATCCGTGTCCTGCCGGCTGCGGCATCGTGTGATCATGCGGCGCTGGGACGCCATCTGGCTGCAGCGATCGGCGAGTTCTGCTCCGAGGAGATCAGATGACAGCCGCCGTTGAGCCTGAAGACGCTGGTCAGGGCCTTGTATCTGGTTTTCTCTGCAGCCTTGTCCGCGTGTACCAGCGTCTTACCGATGGCCGTCCAACGCCATGCCGGTACCTGCCTACCTGTTCCAACTACTCCCTCGATGCGATTGAGCAGCACGGTGCTGTGAGGGGTCTGTTGCTCACGGTTCGACGCCTTTCGCGTTGTCACCCGTGGGGCGGACACGGCTGGGATCCAGCTCCGGGTGCCGACGTCGTTGACTCCACAGATCGGGGGTCCTGGCGATGTTCGACCTGATTGCAACGGTCCTGGCCTGGTTCTACGACCTGGTGCCGTCGTTTGCCTTCTCGATCGTTCTCCTGACCCTCGTTGTGATGGTTGTGGTGACCCCGCTGACCCTCAAGGGCACACGGTCGATGATCAAGATGCAGCACCTCCAGCCTGAGATGAAGAAGATCCAGACCCGGTACAAGGGCGACCGGGAGAAGATGAACAAGGAGCTGATGGCCTTCTACCAGGCCAACGGCATCAACCCCATGGGTGGCTGCCTGCCGTTGTTCGTGCAGGCACCGGTGTTCATCGTCCTCTACAACGTGCTGCGTGGTCTGACGCGACGCCTGTCCGACATCGGTGAGAACGCCGGTTGGATCGTTGGCCGACTGTCCTCTGACCTGCCACTTTCGGATGCACCGAGCGATCCGCAGGTCTTCTTTCCAGACTACGTGGCGGTCGACTCGAAGTTGTTTGTGGATCTCAGCCAGCAGACCGAGATGGTGTCGTGGGGTGTCGACCTCTCGAGGTCGGCCGGTGAGGCGCTGTCGGCGGGGATCGTCTCGGCACTCCCCTACTTTCTCCTGATCCTCCTGGTATTCGGCAGTTCCTGGATCCAGCAGAAGCAGATTCGCGGTAGGAACAAGGACTCACCGGTAAACCCGCAGCAGCAGATGATCATGAAGGTGATGCCGTTCTTCCTGCCGGTCATCTCCTACAGCCTCGACGCGGCGTTGGTCCTCTACTTCGTAATATCGAACCTCTACCGCATCGGGCAGCAGTCCTACATCACACGGAGCCTCTACGGGCCGCACAGCCATGCGCCGGCGGTGGTCCTGCCCGAGCCTGTAGACGAGTCCCCTGAGAAGCCGAAGAACAAGAGCAAAGGTCGTGGCACGGGGGGCGGTAAGTCCTCAGGCAGTGTGAACAAGCCGGGTGGCAGGGCATCTGACCGGGGCGGGCAGATCGGTATCGGAACCTCGTCGACGGCGCGGCGGGCCCGCACAAGGGCCGGAGAAAACAAGAACCAGTCTCATTCAGCACCAGACACTGAGGACTCCCCCGGAAAAGGCGGGTTGTTCGGCCGTGGGAAGGCGAAGGATGCGCCTGCTGACAAGGGAAACTCCGGCAGGGCCGGGAAGAAGACGACAGATAGGACCAAGAGGCCACAGGCCGGTCGTTCCGGGGGTGGACGTACCACACCGCCTGGAACACATGGAGCCCGTAAGGCCAGGAAGAAGCGGAGGAAGTAGACAGTGGAATGGATCGAGACAACCGGCACCACGCTGGATGAGGCCAAGGAAAGGGCCCTGGATCGCCTCGGGGTCCCTGAGGACGAACTCGAGTACGAGGTGCTCGAGGAAGCCACCAGCCGGATGATGGGCCTGAAGAAGACCAATGCCCGGATGCGTGCCAGGGTTCGCCCTGCCAGCCCCCGCTCGAAGACCGAACGCCGGGACCGCAACAGGCGTGGTGACAGGTCACGGGGTCGTGACAAACGTTCCGGGAACGGAAAGGGCAGGTCAGGGGCCAGAAAGGATGCCTCGGAGAGCAATGCCGGAAATGACGGAGACAAGGGCGGCAGGGCTGACGAGAACCGTGACAGCGGCGGGTCCGGACGCCGCCGCGGCGGAAGGTCCGGTGGGCGACCGACAGAAAAGAGCACGACAGGTGGATCAGGTGGGGACAGGGGTGGCAAACTCCCGTCCACAGAGAAGGTCACGGCCGGCAATGGCCGTGGAAACCGTGAGGAGAAGTCAGACGTGGAAAAGATGGACCTGGCGACACAGGCCGAGATCACAGAGGGCTTCCTCCAGGGACTTCTCGACAAGATGGGCCTCGATGCCCGGGTTGCGAGCACGATCGACGAGGACCGCCTGACGGTTGAGGCCCACGGCCTGAACCTGGGGCTCGCCATAGGTCAGGGCGGTGACACCGTTCGTGCGATAACCGAACTGTCCCGTACGATCATCCAGCGAAAGTCCCAGGGATCCGCCGCCGGCTCACTGATCGTTGACGTCGGAGGCTACCGGGAGCGGCGCAGGTCCTTTCTCGAGGACTTTGCCCGCACACAGGCCGAGGCCGTTCTCGAAGATGGCCAGGCGCGTGCCCTTGAGCCCATGGCGGCAGCCGACCGCAAGGTTATCCACGACGCTGTGGGAGAGATCGACGGCGTCTGCACGGCCTCGGAGGGAAGCAACACAGCCCGCAGGGTGGTGATTCTGGCCGAAGAGGCCGGTTGAGCCCTTGACCGGGAGCGTCAAGGGCGTTCTCGAGGCGGCATCGGCTGAGGGCTTCGTGACACCGTCGGCGGCGGACGCCGGGGTGGAGCACAGTAGGGGTTTCCTGCGACACGGTGTCAACCAGGCGCCGATTCGTCTCAATGGCGGCGATCTCGGGATCGATATCGGGTCCGGTGGCGGCCTGCCGGGCCTGGTTCTGGCGGGCATGACAGACGGCGACTGGGTACTGGTCGACCGGGCCGAAAGACGCTGCACCTTTCTTCAGTGGGCTGTTGGCGAACTCGACCTTGCCGATCGGGTGGAGGTCATCTGCGGTGACGTCGTCGACCTGGCCAGGGGTTCTCTCCGCGGGGTGGCGAACCTTGTCACCGCACGGGGTTTCGGTTCTCCGGCCACAACCGTGGAGTGCGGTGCCCCCCTTGTCTCAGAGGGTGGAAGGCTGGTGGTCAGCGAACCTCCTGGAGGTGCCTCGAGGTGGCCCCGGTGGGTTCTCGACGAGCTGGACCTGGTGGACGAGGGGTCCTGGCATGCTGAATCAGCTACCTACCGGGCCTTCCTGTCGGGAGGAACCTGTCCGGAGCGCTATCCCCGGCGAAGCAGCCGTCAGGCAGCAGATCCCCTGTTCTGAGGCGGCGGCCTGCCGTATTGGTGCAGGTGTTTCACGTGGAACATCTCGACGCACCGTCCCGCTGATCTGCATGGGGTGCCCCACAGGGGCCTGCCGGTTGAGGGTGCTTGCAATCGTCGGGGTCCGGGAGCAGTATCCGGTCAATGGAATCTGAGAATCATCCAACGCGGGTAATGGCGGTAGCCAATCAGAAGGGTGGGGTCGGCAAGACCACGACAACCATCAACCTCGGGGCTGCTCTCGCAGAACAGGGGAACAGGGTTCTGCTCGTCGACCTGGATCCCCAGTCAAATGCCACCACCGGTCTCGGGGTGTCGAGCCGCGACGTGGAAACCTCGATCTACGACGTCCTGCTGCACCAGGTTCCGGTGGCTGAGGTAGTTCGGGAGTTGGATGTGCCCGGCCTCTCACTTGTTCCATCGAGCCTCGCCCTGGCCGGTGCGGAGATCGAGTTGGTAACGGCGTTCAGCCGCGAGAACCGACTACAGAGGGCCCTTGAATCGGTTATGCCTGACTACGACTGGATTCTGGTGGACTGTCCTCCGGCGCTGGGACTGCTGACCGTGAACGCCCTTGTGGCCTCCGACGAGGTTCTGGTTCCAATCCAGTGTGAGTACTTCGCTCTCGAGGGGCTCGGGCAGCTGGTCGGGAACGTCGACCTTGTGAGGGCCAACCTGAATCCCGACCTGAAGGTTTCGACGATCGTCCTGGTGATGTTTGACGCCCGGACCAACCTGTCCCAACAGGTTGCCGCCGAGGTCCGCGCCTACTTTGGAGACCGGGTCTGCCGGCAGGTGATTCCCAGGTCCGTCCGTCTATCCGAGGCGCCGTCGTTCGGTCAGCCGATAACGGTCTTTGACCCGGTATCACGGGGAGCGCTTGCATACAGGCAACTTGCACAGGAGGTAGCCGCATGAGCCGTCCAACAGGTCTGGGAAGGGGTCTGGCCGCTCTGATTCCAGAGCCGGTGGTGGTTCCACCCGAGTTGGTGGGGGGGAGTGAGTCCGATGATAATAAGAATGATTCTCGATATGTTGATGTTCCGGTAGGCAGCCTCTCGCCGAACAGGCTCCAACCCAGAAGCGACTTCGACGACGAGCGGATGGACGAGCTGACCCGCTCAATAGAAGAGGTCGGTGTACTGCAGCCGGTTCTGGTCCGCCAGACAGCCGACGGTTATGAGCTCGTTGCCGGAGAGCGCCGCTGGCGTGCCGCCCGCCGGGTCGGTCTGACCACCATCCCTGCAATAGTTCGAACCACCGATGACAGGACAGCCCTCGAACATGCCGTTGTAGAGAACCTCCACCGCGACGACCTCAACCCACTCGAGGAGGCTCAGGCGTACCACCGCCTGCTGGACGAGTTCCAGATGACGCAACACCAGGTGGCGGAGAGGGTCGGGCGGAGCAGGTCGGCGGTTGCCAACTCGATTCGGCTGCTGCAACTCCCGGACCGCATCCTGGGGATGCTCCGCGACGGGGTGATCTCGGCAGGTCACGGCCGGGCGCTGGCAGGCCTCGCCGACCGGCAGGTCAGGGATACCGTCGCCGACCGCATCGCCGACGAGGGCCTGTCGGTCAGGCAGACCGAAGACCTGGTTAGGGACCTCGCACAACCGGTTGAGGCCCCCGTCGTCACACCCCTTCCGGGGTCGATGCCCGATGCAGGTCTGCTCGAAGTTGAGAGACTCCTCTCCGCCCGGCTGGACACGACGGTCAAGGTGACCACCCGTGGAAAGCGGGGCCGGATCACGGTCTCGTTTGCCGACAGGGACGACCTGACCCGGATATTCGGCCTCCTCAACAGCTGAACCAGGGGGGACTGCCCCGGGCACCGGGATTCGTTGTGGAGATGCGTCTGCGGTTCAGGCCGGATCAGCGGCCGGGTCGGCGACCCACGCACCCACCGCGCCTGCGAGGGCTGCGGTCACCTCGGCCGTGGCCTGGACCACTGCGGCAGGTGGTGCCAGCGAGCACAGGACAGCAGGCATCCGGGTACCCCGGAGGACCGGAAGGCGCATGCCCTGTGCAGGGGCCACGTCCAGGCCGGTACCGGCAAGAGCCGTGGCACACCGGTGCGCCAACCGGACGCCGCCCTCGCTGCGGAATCCCTCAGTCTCGAAATAGGCGACCCTGCATCGGGGGTGGTTCTCGATTCTGAGGCCGAGGTACAACTCGGCCTCGAACCGGTTGGCGGTATCGGCCTGGATCGAGTCGTCCGGATGGTCGAGTGCCACCACGTTGGCTCCCCGGTTACGGAGCGACCTGGCCAGGGCGGTGGTCAGAACTGCCGAACTGCCGAACTGCCCGATCGCCAGGCGGCGGCTGGCCAGCTCGGGTCCGCTGTTCCGGAGCTTCTCGAGTTCACGCACCTGTGCAACCGGTGTCGAGTCGGCTGAGCGATCGCCCAGGTTCCGGAGCTCCCTGACCGTCGATGGTCCGGCGATTCCGTCCGGAACCAGACCGGTGTTGCGCTGGAAGTCGAGCAGTGCCCCTGTGGTGTCAGGACCGAAGACGCCGTCGATCCTGCCCGCATCGAACCCGAGGCTTCCCAGCCGGAGCTGGAGGTCGGCGATGTCGTCACCACGCTGCATGGGGGAGTGGAGGTAAAGGTGACGATCGCCGAGGTGGTGGCCTGCCTCGACCAGGGCAGCCGACGTGGCCTCGTCGAGCAACCCGTGTTCGTTCAGGCCTCGCTCGGCCTGGAACCGGATGAGGCAGGCTCTCGTGTCGTCACCGAAGAGGCCCTCTGAGACCTCGGGGCCGGTGACCGGAAATGACACGGCATCGAGTCGTCTGTGCAGGTCACGGACTACATCTCCGCTCGTGCCGGGACCGGGAGGCGTCGGTTCAGCCATCGGGGGCCGGCTGCACGGAAGGTGATGCGGTGAACGTTGGCCTAGATGAAATCAGCCAGTTCCTCGAGCAACTGGGGCTTACCCTTGGCACCTACGAGACGTTTGGCAGGCTCACCGCTGTCAAAGAGGATCAGGGTCGGAATGCTCATGACCCCGAAGCGCTGGGCAAGGCTGGGGGAGTCGTCCACGTTTACCTTGGCCACGCCGAGAGAGCCCGCCTGTTCGTCGGCGATCTCTTCGAGGATCGGCGCGATCATCTTGCATGGTCCGCACCATTCGGCCCAGAAGTCGACCAGCACCGGGCCGCTGGCCGAGCCGATCTCCTCGTCGAACGTGCTGTCGGTCAGGTTGATGATTGCGCCTGCCATTGTGGTATCTCGTCTCTCCAGTGTCGTTTCGTTGGCTGTCTGTTCTATCTGGTCAGAGTTCGGATGGGATTGCAGTGTGACATCCGGCGCCGCTCCAGAGCCGGCGCCGTGGTCAGTGGAGGCTTTCAAGCCAACGTTCGGCGTCGATGGCCGCCATACACCCGGAGGCGGCTGCGGTTATGGCCTGCCGGTAGGTGTGATCCTGCACGTCGCCGCAGGCAAAGACGCCGTCGACATTTGTCGTTGACCGGTCAGGCCCGGTGAGCAGGTAGTCGTTGTCGTCCATGTCGAGTTGGCCTGAGAAGAGCCCCGAGTTGGGTCTGTGGCCAATGGCCACGAAGACACCGGTGACGGGAAGCTCGCGGAGATCACCGGTCACCGTGTCGCGGAGGCGCAGGCCGGCCACCGCGGACTCGCCCAGAATGTCGTCGACGGTGCTGTTCCACGCAAAGTCGATCTTGGGGTTGTCAAAGGCCCTCTGCTGCATGATCTTGGATGCCCGCAGTTCGTCGCGGCGGTGGATGATCGTGACCCTGCTGGCGAACCTGGTGAGAAACGTCGCCTCCTCTATCGCAGAGTCGCCGCCGCCGACGACAGCGATCTCCTGATCCCTGAAGAAGAACCCGTCGCAGGTGGCGCAGGTGGAGAGACCGTGCCCGATAAGTCGCTGTTCGGCTTCGAGGCCGAGCATGACCGACTGGGCTCCGGTGGAGACGATGAGCGACTCGGCCAGGTGGGTGGGGGTGGGTGTGTCGGGATCGCCGATCCATACCTTGAAGGGCCTCTCGGACAGGTCGACACGGCTTACTCGCCGGCTCACCAGCTCGGCACCGAATCGGGCCGCCTGGGCACGCATGTCGGCCATCAGCTGCGGGCCGGTGACGCCCTCGGGAAAGCCCGGGAAGTTCTCGACCTCGGTGGTCAGCATCAACTGGCCCCCCGGTTGATCGCTTGTCGACGACGGCTCACCCTCGACCACCAGCGGTTCCAGGTCGGCCCTGGCGGCGTAGATGGCGGCGGTCAGGCCGGCAGGACCCGAGCCGATGATGACAACCTGACGTGATGGAACAGACATGTGATCTCCAGTTGGACTCATGAACGCCTGGCCGGGTCAGCCATCCGGTGGGCCGGTGTGTCGACGGGTCCACAAGAGGGATCCGACGAGGCACAGAGCGGAGCCCAGCACCAGGTGGGCCGACCAGCTGTCGCCTGGGACAACCACGTCCAGCAGGCGAAATATTCCGAGGAAGAGGAGAACAGCGAGGGCGATGAGGCAGATACCTGCCAGCAGCCCGTAGACGATGCCGCGCGTAGCCGTCAGGGCGGGCTGGGTGGTTACGGACCTGATGCGGTCCACGACCTCGACGACACGGTCCGTAGCGGCAACCGCCCAGTCGCGACCTGCTTCTGACGGCCCTGGTTCCGGTTCGGTGCCGGTCGGTTCGGGCATGGTCTGAGCCTACAGCGCACCCCGGGACAGCCGATCGGACAGATGGCCTCCCATCTGCCGCAGTTCAGCCGTCGACCTGCACCCCGTCAGGTCCGTCTGGCGGGGCATCGTCGCCGTAGAGGATCTTCGAGGCTGCCGAGGCGACCGCGACTGTGGCGACCAGGGCGGCGACGGCGATCAGCCAGCGACCGGTGTTTCGTCCCGTCACCGTCCTCTCCGGGGGTGCCAGGGCCAACCTGAACTCGAGCAGGCCTGGAACCCGGGCCGGGTCAGATGATTCCAGGCGGTCCATGAGGTCGATCAGGTGGGATGGAACTGACTCCTTTCGGCATCGCGAGAGCAGCGATGCCATGACGAGCCCGAGCCCGGTGATGTCGGGAGCCGCATCGAACGGTTCGGCTTCCCCGTCCCGTCCCCGGAAGTCGGTCAGGTGGACGGTTCCGTCGTCCGTGACCAGGATGTTGGATGGTTTCACGGAACCATGCGGGATGCCGAGTGCATGGGCGTCAGCAAGGATTCCGGCCACCCCTGTCAAGATCTCTACGACGTCGGTGGGCCGCAGTGTGACCTGTTGTTTGAGCACCCGGTCAAGCGGCCAGGCATCGACCCATTCTGACACCACCACGGCCAGGCCGTCGTGGCTGAGCGTGTTGTACACGGCCACAGCTCCCGTTACCGCCAGCCGGCCGGCCCCGGTGGGTACGTCGCCAGATCGGACAATCTTGACTGCCACAGGTCGCTGGAGCACCTCGTCGTGGCCACGCCAGACCTCGGCGCCGGGGGTATCAGATACCTGGTCTGCGAGTCGGTACCGGCGGCCGATGATGGTGCCGGGGGCAGTCAACTTTCGAGCGTGAAGCACATTCCGACGACGCCCGGGCCACCATGGCTCGCAACAACCGGACCGATGACACCGACCCTCGTTTCGGTCGGGTCGACCAGCGGGGCCAGCATCTCGAGCAGAACGTCGATGTCGTCGGCCTGCGCGTGCATCACCGACAGGTTGGAGAGAGCACTGCCGTGCTCTGCGACCTTGTCCCTGAGCCAGCCGAGGGACTTGCGACGGGTGCGCTGTCTGCCCGCCTCTTCGACAACCCCTGTGCTGATGTCGATGAGGGGTTTGATGGAGAGGACGCTTCCGAGCAGGGCCTGGGCGTTGCCGATTCGTCCGCCCTTCTTGAGGTTTTCGAGGGTGTCAATGGCTCCGTAGACACGGGTGCGGGCACGCAGGTCCTCGACCAGCGCCACGATCTCGTCGGCCGAGGCCCCGTTGTTGGCGGCCCGGGCCGCTGCGAGCACCATGGTGCCCAGACCACCGGTAATCGACCTGCTGTCGATCAGGCGGATGTCGGCATTCAGGTCGCGTGCGCCGGTCTCGGCTGACTGCAGGGTCGCTGAGAGACCAGCCGAGAGGTTGATGCACACGATGGAGTCGGCACCCTCGTCGAGCCGCCTGCGGAACGTGGCCTCGAATGCGCCAGGCGCCGGTGCAGCGGTCTGTGGCAGGTCGTCGCTGGCCGCCATCCGGGAGTAGAAGTCCTCGACGCTCAACTCGTCGCGGTCGAGAAACTGCTGTTCGCCGAATCGGATGCTCAGGGGCACCACGTCGATTCCGAGTGACGAGACCTCGTCGTCGCTGAGGTCGCAGGCGCTGTCGGTGACAATTCTGACGGTCATGGGGCCTCCTTGTTGTGGGCAGAGCGTAGTCGCGGGGGTGAACCCTCGAGACAGAGCACGGCGAGTCCCCCGGGGCGCTCGACGAAGCCGAACCGGTCGTACAGGGCCAGGGCCGCTTCGTTCTCGGGCTGGGTGTTGACGAGGACGTTCTCTGCTCCCCTGGTGTCCAGCCAGGCCAGGCCGTCTGTGAGAAGGGTGCCGCCTATGCCCGCTCTTCTGTAGTCGGGGGCGACGGCGAGCCTCTGGATGAAGCCGGTTCGGCCGGCGTGACCGGTCACGGCGTAGCCGAGGACCACCCGACCCGAGCGGACAACCCGGCGGCGGCTGGTAGGCGTGGCCGAGACTGCCTCGTCGAGGGCGTCTGAGTTGAACTGCCAGAAACTGGTGAACGAGGCGACGTCGATTGCGAGGCTGGCAGCGACATCACGGCGCCGCATACGCCTGGTGGGTCTGGTCGATCGGCTGATCATGCCGGGATCCAGGTTCAGTTCGAGGAGGCGGAGGGGTTCGTGTACCTGGTATCCGAAATCCAGGAAGGGCATCTGGTCGCCCGGTCCCAGCGCAGCTGTCAGGATCCTGTGGAACCCGAGCCCCAGGATCAGGTTCGAGATCTCAGCGACTGCGGCGTGGTCGACGACGCCTCCGTCGACGGGTACGACCTGGGCGGTCGTGGTAGATCCGTGCCACGGGCCGTGTCGGAAGCGCGTGCCGCCATGTGTGGCGGAAACAGCCCGTGTAGGCGTGTCGGATGAGGTCTCTGGTGGTCTGTCGGTGATGACCCACCCTACGGTTTCCGGGCCTGTGCAACCGCCGTGGCGGTCACGGCAGGAAGGTCCACTCCGCTGGCCCCGGGCGGACGGTTACGCTCGGCGCGTGACGGTGCTGATGGTGACAGACGAACGGTTCCTCGACCATCGCAGGGAGCGGAGCCACCCCGAGAGGCCGGCACGCCTCGAGGCTGTCTGGTCGGGAGTTGAGGCTGCGGGTGTGGCCGAGGCAGTTGTCGGGTGCGAACCCGTCCCGGCCACCGACGCCGACCTGTTTCGATGTCATTCCGAGGCGCAGCTTCGACACCTCGAGGATCTTCACGCATGCGGTGGTGGACAGGTCGACATCGACACCTACATGGGCACCCGATCCTGGGAGGCCGCACGGTTGGCAGCGGGGGCCGGGCTGGTGGCTGTCGAGGCGCTCAGGCGGGGCGAGGCTGATGTGGCGTTCTGTGCGGTGAGGCCACCGGGCCACCACGCAACCGACACGACGTCGATGGGATTCTGTCTCGTCAACAATGTGGCGGTCACAGCTGCCTCGCTGGCTGCATCCGGAGAGCGGGTGGCTGTGGTTGACATCGACGCACACCACGGCAACGGCACACAGGACATCTTCTACGATGACGGCCGGGTCCTGTTCGTCTCATTCCACCAGTGGCCGCTGTATCCGGGAACCGGCAGGATCGACGAGACCGGAGAGGGTGATGGGGCGGGTACGACGCTCAACGTGCCTCTGCCCGCCGGTGCTGCCGGTGACACCTACCGCTACGGCCTTGATGCCGTCGTCGTTCCGGCTCTCGAGAGGTTCGATCCCGACTGGCTGCTGGTGTCGGCCGGCTTCGACGGACACCGGTTGGACCCCCTCTCGAACCTGGGCCTCACGTCCGGCGATTTCGCCGACCTGACTGCCCGCATCGCTGGGCTGGTCCCGACCGGGCGTTGTGTCATGTTCCTCGAGGGGGGCTATGACCTCGGTGCCCTCGCCGATTCGGCCGGTGCATCCCTGGCTGCGGTAGTGGGTGTCGGCCACAGGCCCGAACCGGCGAGTGGTGGGGGACCCGGCCGTGATGTGGTCGACCAGGTGGCGGAACTCCACGGGGTTGGGACATGAACGGGTTGTTCGACGAATCACGCAGGGCTGTTGCACCCCTGTCGGACCGGTTCGATGCGGCCGGCTTCCGCCTCTACCTGGTGGGTGGGGTTGTCCGTGACGGGTTGCTGGGTCGACATGTCGATACCCCTGATCTGGACCTGACAACCGATGCCACACCCGACCAGGTGAAGTCCCTGGTGGACGGAGTGGTCGACACCGTGTGGCTGCAGGGTGAGAGGTTCGGCACGATCGGGGTGAGGATGGGTGATCGCACGATCGAGATTACGACCCACCGTGCCGAGGCCTACGCGTCCGATTCCCGGAAGCCGGATGTCTCCTACTCGTCGGACCTGGCCGAGGACCTGTCACGGCGCGACTTCACAGTGAATGCCATGGCGGTCGATGTGGTCGACGGGGACCTCCACGATCCACACGGCGGTCACTCCGACCTCGAGGCCGGACTGCTGCGGACGCCGCTGGACCCCGAGGTCTCGTTCGCCGACGACCCGCTCCGCATAATGCGGGCTGCCCGCTTTGTGGCCGGTCTGGGCCTCACCCCTGTGCCGGGCCTGGTCGAGGCAGCGACGAGCCTCGCCGACCGGATCGAAATCGTGTCCGCTGAACGCAAGTGCGTCGAGTTGTTCCGACTCCTCTCTCTTGCGGATCCGGAGCCCGGGCTGGCACTGCTCGCCGACGTCGGGCTTGTCGGACACATTCTTCCCGGGGTTGCCGACCTGGACGCCATGTCCCTCTCGGGTGTCTTCGACCAGATGGCCGCCGCGCCGCCTGAGCCTCTGCTCCGACTGGCCGCCCTCGGCTCGATGGTCGGTGACAGCACCCTGCGTGAGATGGCGGTGGGCCTGCGGATGTCGGGACGTGACACCTCCGACCTGATGAGCCTCGTGCAGACGATCGACGATGTCGCCGAGGCCGAGGGTCCGGGGTGGTCTGACGCGGCCGTACGCCGCCTTGCGGCTCGGGCAGGCGACATGTTGCAACCGGCTCTGAGCCTGGTCGAGGTCCTCGATCTGGATGACCGGGGCCTTGGCGTCGCTGTCGGCCGCCTCGCCGCTGCCGGTGAACTGGATGATCTGGGTCCTCCATTGGACGGTGCCGCTGTAATGGACCTTTTGGGTCTCGAACCGGGAACCCGGGTGGGAGAGGCCCTGGCCTGGCTCACCGACCTCCGGCTCAGCGAGGGCCGGCTGGACCGGGACGAGGCGGCCAGACGTCTGTCGGCCTGGTGGGCCGACCGCACCTGACCCGGCCCTCTTCACTGCCCGGTACGTCTCTTCCGGACCGTTCCGCGGGCTTGACCTACAGTGGCCCGATGGGAAGGAGCCAGACGGGTCAACTGGGTCAGGAACGACAGGGGCTGGTCCCTGTCCGGCGGTCGGCAGACGTCGACTACCGCCTGGCTCGACAGACCACGGTCAACGCCTGGCGGGTCGGGAACCTCGCAACGGACCTTGTATGCGACGCCCAGCCGATGCTGCGGCGCAACGCTGTCGAGTGCGGCACGCCGACCACCGAGATGTGTCCGATCTGTGAGGAACATGAGGTGGCCCACGTCACCTACGTGTTCGGGCCGAGGCTGCCGTCCCACGGGCGTTGCATCTCCACCCCCGGGGAGTTGGCGAGGCTGGATGAGCGTCGTGCCGACCTGTCCGCCTATGTCGTCGAGGTGTGTGCGGCCTGTGGGTGGAATCACCTTGTGCGGATCACCTCGATGGGTCGGGGTCGGCCGTAGGTAGTTCCCACTGCTAGCCTTGCCGTACCGCCGGCAGCCGAATGGCACCGGACGGCAAGGAGGCCGATCATGGCAGACAGGTGCACGGTTCCAGCTGTTCGTGCGCGCAAGGTGGCCGACGGTGCTGAACCGCTTGTGATGGTCACCGCCTACGACGCACCCGGTGCCCGAATGGTCGACGAAGCCGGTGCCGACCTGATCCTGGTCGGTGACTCGGTGGCGATGGTCGTCCTCGGGTACGAGAACACGCTCCAGGTGACCGTGGACGACATCGCCCACCACACGGCAGCGGTCTCACGGGCCCGACCTTCGTCACTCGTGGTGGCCGACATGCCGTGGATGAGCTTCCACGTCTCGACAGCGGACACCCTCACCAATGCGGCAACCCTCATCCGTGCCGGGGCCGGAGCGGTCAAGCTGGAGGGTGGTCGCCGGCGGTTGCCGATGGTCGAGGCGCTGGTCGCAGCCGAGATTCCCGTGATGGGACACATCGGCCTGACTCCGCAGTCGGTCAACGCGATGGGTGGTTTCAGGATCCAGGGCCGGAAGGCTGCGGCCGCACTCGACCTGGTGGCAGCTGCGAAGGCCCTGGCCCACGCCGGCTGCTTTGCGATCGTCCTGGAGGGGGTGCCGGATCAGGTTGCTGCGATGGTCACAGCTTCTGTAGACGTTCCCACGATCGGCATAGGCGCCGGACCTGACTGCGACGGGCAGGTGCTGGTGTTCCACGACGTGCTCGGCATCGAGCAGAACATCCGTCCCAGGTTCGTCCGCCGATATGCCGACCTGCACTCTGAAGGGGTCGGTGCCCTCACCCGGTTCGCCGACGATGTGCGGTCCGGTTCGTTCCCGTCTGCCGGGGAGAGCTACCGCCTGAGCGACGAGGATGCCGAGTCACTGGGTCTCTACGGCAGCGTCTGAGTGGTACGGCCACGCCATCTTCGTTGTCGAGGCGCCATGCTGTCTGCTGTTCGTCTCTGCAATGGGGGACATGGCTGTCACACCCCGCTGACAGGATGGCGGCGTGGATCCAACACCGCTGCCGGTAGCCTTTGATCGCTTCTCCCCGAGAAGCCCGACAACATGTCCCCCTGCCCCTCACGGGGCCCCGGGCCCGTCAGGGTCCCTGTCCACAGGAGGTGAGTACCTGCCATGCGGGTCTACGAACTGATGATCATCTACAACGGCGACCTCGACGACGAGGCCGTTGCGGCCTGGCAGACCCGGGTCACCACCAGCATCGAGGCTGAAGGTGGCAGCGTCCCGACCGTGCTCGACACCGAGCCGTGGGGCCGTCG
>CEPV01009467.1_pt1 | contig 29651 bp, 31 predicted proteins | sample 530451 | NCBI WGS metagenome assembly CEPV01 (sample SAMEA2620097, study PRJEB7988) | marine metagenome | isolation source: saline water (ENVO:00002010), including
CTGGACCATAACTGACTGATACGAACTTTACTTTAGGGGGGGGTCATGCCGGTCAGCGTTGCGATCATCGGCTCAGGCCCGGCTGGGTTCTATACCGCCGACGCGCTTGTTAATTCCGGCGTTGATCTGAGCATCGACATTATCGAACGGCTGCCGACGCCGTTCGGCCTCATCCGGGGCGGCGTTGCCCCTGATCACCAAACGACAAAAAACGTTACTAAAAAGTACGAAAAAACGGCGTTAATGGATCAGGTGCGCTATTTCGGCAACGTCGAAGTCGGACGTGACGTAAGCTTGGCGGAGCTCCGGGGAATCTATGACGCCGTGGTTCTGGCCATCGGCGCCCCCCGGGACCGGAAAATGAATATCCCCGGCGAGGATAAAACCGGGGTCTTTGGTTCCGCCGATTTTGTCGGTTGGTACAACGGCCATCCCGACTTTCGGGACCTCGATCCGGATTTGAACGTTTCCGCCGCCGCCGTCATCGGCGTCGGCAACGTCGCCATTGATGTCGCCCGCCTACTCCTCCGCACCAAGAACGAGTTGGCCCACGCCGATATTCCCGGATACGCGGAAAAGCCGATTCTTGATTCGCCCATCGACGACATCTATATCTTTGGCCGTCGCGGCCCGGTGGAAGCCAAGTTCACCAATGTCGAACTGCGCGAAATGGGGAAGCTCGAACAATCGGTTCCCCAGGTTAAGGCCGAGGTCCTCCCGGACGGGGTCGGCGATCTGGAGGACAGGGAAAAACGGCTGAAGGAACGCAATCTGGCGACGCTCCGGGAATTCGCCGGGCGCCAGCCCGATGAGCTGCCGAAGCGGGTCCATTTCGAATTCTATGCGTCGCCGGCGGAGATCCTGGGCGGGGACCGGGTCGAGGGGTTGAGGTTGGAACGCACCCGGGTCGAGGACGGCCGCGCTGTCGGAACGGGAGAATTTTTCGACGTCGAATGCGGTTTGGTCGTCGCCGCCATCGGCTACCGATCCGACCCCTTGGAAGGCGCGCCCTTCGATGAAAAACAGGGGATTGTCCCCAATGACGACGGCTGCGTCGATGACGGGCTTTACGCCGTCGGTTGGATCAAACGCGGTCCTTCCGGGGTGATTTCCACAAACCGGCCGGACGGTGTTGCCGTTGCCGGGCACATTATCGATGATTGTGGCGAGGGCGGCAAAGTGGGACGCGAAGCGTTCGAAAAAATTCTGAAGGAACGCAACGTTCGATCCGTCAGCTATGAGGATTGGAAGAAGATCGAGGCCGCGGAAATCGAAAATGCCGAGGGCGAACACCCGAGAAAGAAATTCGTCACCGTAAAAGAGATGATGGACGTCCTTGACCGCTCATAAAATGAAAATTCACTAAGAACAGGGAACAATGGGCCATGTCCGATGAAACCTATGCCGGCAATCTGACGCCCAAGCAGACATGGGAGATGCTTGCCGAAAACCTGGATGCCGTCTTGATCGATGTGCGCACCGAGGCCGAGTATGCCTGGGTTGGCACCCCCGATCTTTCCAGCCTTGGCAAGGATGCCCTTAACGTTCCGTGGAAGGTGTTTCCGGAAATGGAGATCAACCCGGACTTTGCCGACCACGTTTCCGGGGCCGCCCCCGGCAAGGATACGCCGTTAATGTTCCTGTGCCGGTCGGGTGCGCGTTCGCTTCAGGCCGCCGAAGCAATGATCGAAGCCGGTTTCACGAAGTGCTACAACGTTGCCGGCGGCTTCGAAGGTAAGCACGACAACGACGGGCACCGGGGCACCGTCAACGGCTGGAAGGTGGATGGCCTGCCCTGGCGGCAGGGATAAGCCGGCCGCATTACTTTCCCACAGCCGTTAAGGCTCGATCCAGGTCTTCCTCAATATCTTCGGCGTCTTCCAGGCCCACCGACAAGCGGACAAGTCCTTCGGTGATGTTCAAGTCCGCCCTTTCCTCAGGGCTCAGGCGCTGATGGGTCGTTGTTGCCGGATGAGTGGCCAGGCTTTTGGCGTCACCAAGGTTATTGGAAATATCGATCAGCCCCAGCGCATTCAGGAAGCGGAAGGCCGCTTCCTTGCCGCCGTCGATGTCGAACGAAACCATGGTTCCGCCTTCGCCCATTTGCGCCATGGCGAGGTCATGCTGCGGGTGGTCCTTATGCCCGGGATAGTTGACCCGGGTGATTTCCTTCCGGCCGCTCAGGAAATCGGCGACGGCGCGGGCGTTTTCGCAATGGCGCTGAACCCGGATATCCAGGGTCTCCAGCCCCTTCAACATGATCCAGGCATTGAACGGGCTTAAACTCGGGCCGGTGTGACGTATGAACGGGGTCAAGTCGTTTTCGATGAAGTCGGCGTCGTTGGTAAGGATCGCGCCGCCGAGGGCACGGCCCTGTCCGTCGATATGCTTGGTGGTGGAATACATGACGATATCGGCGCCCAGTTCCAACGGCCTTTGCAGTATTGGCGTCGCGAACACATTATCGACGATAATCCTGGCGCCCGCCTCGTGGGCCAAATCGCTGACCGCTTGAATGTCGATGATTTCAAGGACCGGGTTGGACGGCGTTTCCAGAAACACGCACTGGGTTTTGGTCGACAGCGCGGCCTTCCATTCCTCCAGGTCAATGCCGTCGACGAGGACGGTTTCGATCCCGAATTTAGGAAGCTGTTCGGCAATGATGTAAAGGCACGACCCGAACAGCGCCCTGGAAGAGACAACCCGGTCCCCGGCCTTAAGCTGGCTGGCCAACGCGGCGAACACCGCCGCCATGCCGGTCGCCGTCGAAACGCAGGTCTCCGCCCCCTCCAGGAGCGCCAGGCGATTTTCGAACATCGTCACGGTCGGGTTGGCGTAGCGCGAATACATGTAGCGCTGTTTTTCGCCCTTGAAGGCCTGCTCGGCTTCTTCGGCCGACTCGTAAACATAGCCGGACGTCAGAAACAGTCCTTCGCTGGTTTCGCCAAACGCCGAGCGCTCCGTCCCGCCCCGGACAAGCCGAGTGCTTTGGCGCCAATTTGCCGAATCAGATTTCTTGCCACCCATGGAAGCGTCCTCCGTTTCTTCTCGGACCGGCATGAAAAAAGCCCCAACCGCTGGGGGTCAGGGCTCCGATGGCTCCGACCTTTTAGCGGGTTTTTTTAACGTGGGCGCAAGCCGGTCGACCAAATCACCACGTAACAGCGTGGAATAAAGCCCTGTGGCGGGAAAAGGTCAAGAACAATTCTTAGGCGGCAAAAAGTCAATTTCATCGAAGCCGTCGTTTTCCCACCTGAAACATCCTATATAAATGTCTTAACAAAGGACGATTTCATGACTGACCTTGCCGCCACCGATGATCTGTTTTTTACCCGCGCCGGGCTGGACCGCGGCCGCGTTCAGTCCATCGTCGACGATGCGCTGAAGGGGACCGACGACGGTGAATTGTTCCTGGAATACCGCCAATCGGAAAGCGTCGTCTTTGACGACGGCAAAATCAAAAGCGCCGCCTTCGACACCACGCAGGGTTTCGGGCTTCGCGCCATTGCCGGCGAGGCAACGGGATATTCGCACGCTTCCGAGCTCAGCGAAGACGCCATCCGCCGCGCCGCCGACACGGTAAAGACGGTCCGCACCGGCAAGGGCGGCACCTTTGCCGAGCCGCCGGGCACCAACCGGAACCTCTACCGTGACGACAACCCGCTGGCCCTGGTCGGCTTCGAGACCAAGGTCAAGCTGCTGGCCGACATGGATGCCTATGCCCGCGGCAAGGACGACCGGGTGGCCCAGGTTTCGGCGTCCCTTTCCGGCAACTGGCAGGCGGTTGAAATCATCCGCGCCGGCGGAGCCCGGGCCGCCGATATCCGGCCCCTGGTGCGGCTCAACGTATCGGTGGTGGTGGAAAAGGACGGACGCATGGAATCCGGCTCGCATGGGGTCGGCGGCCGGGTCGCCTATGATCGCTACCTTGAGCCCGATGCCTGGAAGGCCGTCGTCGACGAGGCGTTGCGCCAGGCCCTGGTCAACTTGGAATCGATCGCCGCTCCGGCCGGCGAGGTGCCGGTGGTTCTGGGTCCCGGCTGGCCGGGTATCCTGCTGCACGAAGCCATCGGCCACGGGCTGGAAGGCGACTTCAACCGCAAGAAGACATCCGCCTTCGCCGGGCTGATGGGCGAACGGGTCGCCAGCCCGGGGGTGACGGTGATCGACGACGGCACCATGGACGACCGGCGCGGGTCGTTGACCATCGACGACGAGGGCACGCCGACGGAACGCACGGTGCTGATCGAGGACGGCATCCTCACGGGCTACATGCAGGACCGCATGAACGCGCATTTGATGGGCGAAACCAGCACCGGCAACGGCCGGCGGGAAAGTTACGCCCACGCGCCGATGCCGAGAATGACCAATACCTATATGCTGGCCGGCGAGCACGAGCCCGAGGAAATCCTGCGATCGGTGAAAAACGGCCTTTACGCCGTCAGCTTCGGCGGCGGCCAAGTGGATATCACGTCGGGCAAGTTCGTCTTTACTTGTACCGAGGCCTATCTGATCGAGGACGGCAAAAAGGGGCCGCCGGTCAAGGGTGCGACGCTGATCGGCAACGGGCCTGACGTTTTGACCCGGGTTTCCATGATCGGCAACGATATGGCGCTGGACCCCGGCGTCGGCACCTGCGGCAAGGACGGCCAGGGCGTACCCGTCGGCGTCGGCCAGCCGACGCTCAAGATCGACAACCTGACGGTCGGCGGCACGGCGGTTCAGTAAGCGTATTCCTTGAACACCTGATCGACGGAGTGGTCCCAGTGTTCTTCGTAGGCGGCCAGAAGCTCCTCGGCCGGGGTCAAACCCGAATGGGCGATCCTGAAAAGGGGCTTCAGGAAATGAGCCTCGTCCATGCCGACGCTGTCGAAACGGCCCCTGTTGCAAAGCCCGCGGTGGGAAATCTGCAACGCGTCTAGCCCCACGTCCCTGACGGTCCTGTTCCTGAAGGTTGTTTTGAGCGCGGTCCGCGGCACCTCGTCCCGCAAGGTCTGCAATTCCTCGATCGTCCAGTCCTTGACCATATCCCAAGCAGCGTCGCGGGCCTCTTTGTCGTATAACAGCCCGACCCAAAAGGCGGACAAGGCGCAAAGGCGACTCCACGGCCCGCCATCGGCGCCCCGCATCTCAAAAAACTGTTTCAGCCGCACTTCGGGGAAGACGGTGCTCATATGGTCGATCCAGTCGGACATCATGGGCTTTTCGCCGGGAAGCGCCGGCAGATCGCCTTCCATGAAATCCCGGAACGATTGCCCCGAGGCGTCGATATAGGTTCCGTCGCGGTAAACGAAGTACATAGGCACATCGAGCAGGTAATCGGCGTAGCGTTCGAAACCGAAGCCGTCCTCGAAAACGAACGGCAGCATGCCGCAGCGGTCGGGATCGGTGTCGGTCCAGATGTGGCTGCGGTAGGACAGGAAACCGGCTGGCTTTCCTTCCTTGAAAGGCGAGTTCGCCCAGAGCGCCGTGGCGACCGGCTGCAGCGCCAGCGCGATCCTGAACATCTGCACCATGGTGGCTTCGGAATCGAAATCCAGGTTGACCTGCACCGTGCATGTGGACTGCATCATTTCCAGCCCCAGTTTGCCTTTCTTGGGCATGTATTCACGCATGATCTTGTAGCGGCCCTTGGGCATCCACGGCATGTCCTTGCTCGGCCACTTGGCCCTGTACCCCAACCCGAGAAAGCCGATCCCCAGCTCGCGGGCGATGACCTTCACCTGTTGCAGGTGGCCTATGACTTCGTCGCAGGTCTGATGAATGGTTTTCACCGGGGCGCCGGAAAGCTCGATCTGTCCGGCCGGCTCCAGGCTGATGAAGCTGCCGTCGGGTTTCGATAGCGCGATTGGGTTGCCGTTTTCCAGCACCGGCTGCCAATCGAAACGGGTCAAGCCCTCTAATAGCGCCCGCACCCCGGCCGGGCCTTCGTATTCAAGCGGCTTCAGGTCTGCCAGGTGATAGGCGAATTTTTCGTGCTCGGTGCCGATGAGCCAGTCTTTCTTGGGCTTGCATCCGGCTTCCAGATAGCCGATCAACTGTTCTTTCCCCTCAAGGGGCTGTTGGGAGGATGGCGTTTCGCCGGCCATGGGTTTCTCTTTTTCGTACTTGATAAGGAACAGGCTCAGTGGCCGCCGCCGAGGAAGGCCTGCCAGCAGGCCAGCGCCGACAGCGCCGCCGTATCCGCTCGCAAAACACGCGGGCCTAAATCGACACCGGTAACAAAGTCCAGTTTACCGAGGGCGTCAAGCTCGCCCGCGTCAAAGCCGCCTTCGGGGCCGCTGAGGAACCCGCATGACGGTCCATCGCCCCCGCCTTGATTCCGCAATCCGGCCAGCACCTCGGCGATGGGCCGGCCGCCGCCGCTTTCGTCGAGATGAAGGAGCAGCCGGCCGGGAGGCCAATCGGCGATCAATTTATCCAGCGATTGCGGCTCCATGATTTCGGGGACCGTCAGACGTTGGGACTGTTCCGCCGCTTCGATGGCGTGGGCGCGAAAGCGGTCCGGGTTGATACGTGTGGTGTTGGTGTTTTTGGTAAAAACCGGGCATAGCCGGGAAACGCCCAATTCCGTCGCTTTTTCTATGATGAAATCGGTCGACGCCTTTTTGATCGGCGCGAAAGCTAGCCACGGACCCGGCTCCGCCGATTGCGGTCGCAACAATTTTTCGACCGTCAGCGCACCCCGTTTCTTGGCCAGGCTGTCGATCACCGCCGACCATTCGCCGTTTCGGCCGTTGAACAGCACTACCCCGTCGCCGGTGCCGAGACGCATGACATGGCCCAGATAATGGGCCTGGGCTTCTGTAATATCCAAGCCGCCGCCCGCAGTCAGGCCGACATCCACGAACAAACGGGTTTTGGATTTGTATGGGGTCATGGCGGGAAAATGTAATTACTTTGTTCTCATCATACGGTTCGGGCGGCTTTCGGCAAGGAAGGCGGAAAGGTCCCCCGGGTTCTGTTTCCCGAACCGGGGACGGTTTCGGGTATAGTTTCGACCGTGATGGATAATCCCGACAGTAGCACCACCGACATTCCCGACGAAAGCTGGATCGACCGGCTGGCGCCCGAGGGAACGCGCCCCTACTTTCGATTGGCCCGGGCGGACCGGCCCATCGGAACCTGGCTGTTGTTGCTTCCCTGCTGGTGGAGCCTTTCACTGGCCTCGCCTTCGTGGCCGGACGGGAAAATGCTGGTTCTGTTCGTCATCGGGTCACTAGTCATGCGCGGCGCCGGATGCACTGTCAATGATATCGTCGACCGGGATTTCGACGCCCGTGTCGCCCGCACCGCGGCCCGGCCAATCCCCAGCGGCCAAATCAGCGTCCGCCAGGCGGTAGTTTTTTTGGGCTTTCAGCTTCTGTTGGGGTTGGCGGTGTTGTTGCAGTTCAATGCCTTCGCCATATGGCTGGGTATCGGCTCTCTTGTTTTGGTCGCCCTTTATCCGTTCATGAAGCGGATAACCTATTGGCCGCAATTGTTTCTGGGCCTGACGTTCAATTGGGGCGCCCTGCTGGGCTGGGCGGCGGTCAAGGGAAGCCTCGGCCTTCCGGCGGCGGTGCTTTACGCGGCGGGCATTTTCTGGACCCTCGGTTACGACACCATTTACGCCCATCAGGACAAGGAAGACGACATCCTGATCGGGGTCAAATCGACGGCATTGAAGTTCGGCGCCGCGACCGGGCCGTGGCTTATCGGTTTTTACGCCATCACCGTCTGCTTGCTGGCCATGGCCGGATATCTTGCGGAATTGCCGTGGCCGTTTTATCTGGCGCTCGGCATTGGCGCCTCTCAACTGGCGTGGCAAATCAGGGCCGTCGATTTTACCGATCCCAAGAACTGCTTGGCGAAGTTTAAATCCAACCGGGATTTCGGCTTGATCATCCTGGCCGGGATTGTCGCCGGACAGGTGATGAGCTGACCGGGGCTCAGCGAGGGTTCTTAAAATTCTCGCAATTCGGCGGCTCTTTACCGCTGACCGCATAGGCCATCTCAGCAATCACCTTTAACCCCGGGCCGCCATAACACGGCATCGGCGCCGACGTCTGGGGATCGTAGCTGATATCCAGCAAAGCCACGCAATAAAGCACCATCATCGCTCCCATGAGGCCTATATAAAGCGGGCCGTTGCGGTGGGGAGGCGGATGACGCCGGTACTTAAGCGCGCCGAGTTCGGCGGCATCCAATTTTCCGGCGGCATCCCGGGAAAGAACCTCGCGGCTGAAATGCCGCACCCAAACCGGAACGTTCTGCTGGAACATGTAGGCGACGAAGAAACGTTCCAACGCCTTTTCTTCCGCTTCGCGACCCGACCACCGCCGAAAAGCGAGCCGGAAAAAATCATATTCTGATACGCCCAAGGCCTCGGCCGCTTTCATGGCAGCGGCGAAATCCGGGAGCGCTGTTGGCCACACAAAGCTCATGGTCGTCTCCTCGGGCTTGAGACGATCTCCCCCTCTTCTTTTAATATTATAGCCCTTTCGGGCCGGGTCAAATTTTGATCGGGGTAAAACCTGGATAATTGAACCGCAGGCCGTCCGACATCAGGGCTCGGGTTCTGTCCTGCCTGGCCGAAACATCCTCTATCGCCGCTCTCATAAAGGTCTCGAGTGGCTGGCCGGGGGCCGTTATGTCCCGGGCGTGGTTCTGGATTTCTTCCTGGCTGAGCGAAGGCCATATCCGGTTTTCGGCCCGAACGGCGGCCAAGGCGACAGGAAAGCCGTCCCGAGTCAGAGATCCGCGGCGGGACGAATAAACATAGGTGGACGTCATGGCGGGGCCGAAGTCCAATTGCAGTTCTATGCCGTCCAATTTTCCGAAATGGTAATTCCCCGTAGGGATTTCGGTTTCATGCATGCGGGCAACTTGTTCCGGCGTCAGCCAGTTGACGAAAAGCGTGACCCGGGTGCCGGGGGAATGCCTGAGGGTGGCCGGGATCGACCCATAGGAAGCCACGTGCGGGGAATAGACGATATCGAAATCCTTCAGCCGGGCCCGGATCACCGGGATCGGGCCCAGGTTCGAACCATTGAATTTGCGGATCAATTGTTCGGGCGATTGATTGGAGCCGACGGCAAGGACCGGGCGCCTTCCGGAAACGTCGGGCATCGGCGCGCAGGGGGTAAGCTCTTGGTGCGTCTTTCCGTTAACAACGTAGGAATTCGCAGGGATTTCATAAGGATAGGACAGGGCGCGGCGAAGGGTGTCCAGGGACATTTGGAAAATCGCCGGCCTCACTCGTCGCCTTCAAGGTACTCGGAAATATCGACCTCGTCGATCTGGTCCTTTTCCAGGAACTGATCGGCGTATTCCTTGTAAACGCCTGAAGTCAAAAAAAGCTCGAACAGATCGCCGTCGATATGGGCGTCCTTTTTCATGAACGACATGATCTTGACGCTTTCGCTCAGGGTCTTCGGCGCCTTGTAGGGGCGGTCGACAGCGGTTAACGCCTCGAAGATATCGGCGATGGCCATGATCCGGGCCGGGATCGACATGTCGTCTTTGTTGAGCTTCCTTGGATACCCGGTGCCGTCCATCTTTTCGTGGTGGCCGCCGGCATATTCGGGAACCCGTTTCAAATGTTCGGGAAACGGAAGCTGCTCCAGCATGACGATCGTCTGCATGATATGGTCGTTGATTTTGAAGCGTTCCTCGGCGGTCAAGGTGCCCTGGGGGATGGAAAGGTTGTAGGCCTCGCCGAGATTGAACTTGAGTTCCGGCACATCGAGCTTGAATCTGTGTTTTTCGTCCTGGGCCGCAACTGTCTCCTCTTCGCGGTAGATGATGTGGTCGTCCCGGTCGCTGAGCAGGTTTTCCACTACCGGCAGGTCCGGCGGCGGCGTTCTGTCCTTGCGTTTCTTTTCTTCCTGGGAAATGCCGAGCCGGTCATCGAGAGTCCGGGTCCACTTGGTATGGGCGATTTCCTCGACTCGTTCGATTTTTTCCGGGGCCATGAATTCACCGCCGATATTGCTTTTGGCGATAAAGGCAAAGTCATCGTCCAGCTTGGCCAGGCGTTCACCCAATTCGGCGCGGAGCTTCTCCGTATCCCCTTTGCCATCGGCCACGGCCTTCAGGTATTCGATCTCAGCTTCGCGTTTGACCACTTCGAAACGGGTGCGGATTTCATGGATGCGGTCATAGATGGTTTCAAGCTTGGTCGCCTTGTCGACCACGTATTCAGGCGTCGTCACCTTGCCGCAATCGTGAAGCAGGGCAGAGATGGTCAATTCGTACCAATCGTCCTCGCTGAGGTCGAAATCGGCTAACGGCCCATCCTTGGCGTCGCAGGCGGCCTTGGCCAGCATCATGGTCAATTCCGGAACCCGTTGGCAGTGTCCGCCCGTATAGGGCGATTTGGCGTCGATGGCGGACGCAATCAATTTGATAAACGAATCAAGTAAAAGCTTTTGCGCGTCCAAAAGCTGCTTGTTGTCCAGCGCCACGGCGGCCTGCGACGCCAGGGCTTCGATCAGGGGCTGGATATCGCTGCTGAAGGGGATAACCTCGCCGGTATCCTCGTCCTGGGCATTGAGAAGCTGAAGGACGCCGATAATCTCGTCCTGGGAATTCTTCATCGGCACGGTCAGGAACGATTTCGACCTGTATCCCGTTACTTCGTCGAATTTCCGCGTGCCGGAGAAATCGAAGTCCTTGGAATCGTAGGCGTCGGGGATGTTGATGGATTTCCCCGTCAGGCCGGCGCAACTGGCGACGTTGGCTTTGTTTTCCTTGCCCGTTTCCGGATCATAGAGAAGCACCGGCGGAAAGATGATTTCCTTGCCGGTGGTTCCGCCCATGGCGATCTTGAGGGAATCCGTGCGCACGATCTCAAATTTCAGGTTGTTGTCTTCGGTCTTGAGGTAAAGCGTCCCGCCGTCGGCATTGGAGAGTTCCTTGGCCTCGAGAAGAATGGTTTCCATTAGGCGGTTGGTATCCTGCTCCGCCGAAAGGGCGATGCCGATTTCGATCAGCCTCTCAAAACTCGAGGCTTTGTTTTGATCTGGCGTTTTTTTTGCTTTTTTCGCCATCGTTTCTCCTCACCCCAGAAAACGCCTTAAGGTCTTATGCCAAAGGGACTTAATGGTCAGATCGGGTACCCCTGACTACGGTTTAATACAAAGGGTACCCGTCAATTAGGCCGTTTGGCGCCCTATCTTTCAATCTAGGCGGGCGGCGGAAAAGGGTATCGGTCTTTTTGCCCGAAAACAACTGGAGGGAAGGCTAAGTGCCTTGACGCTCCCGCTCCCATGCGGTGTCAATAGGCCAATAAATGCATAAGGAACTGGCATTATGGCCTTTTCTTCCTTGAGAGACTTTATCGACCGCCTGGAAAAGGACGGCCGTTTAGTGCGCGTTGGCGAGCCGGTTTCCCCCAATCTGGAGATGACCGAAATCCAGACCCGCTTGCTTGCCGAAGGCGGGCCTGCGGTCCTGTTCGAAAACGTCGTCGACGACAAAGGAGCGGCTTTCGGCATGCCGGTACTGGTCAATCTTTTCGGCACCATCGAGAGGGTCGCCTGGGGCATGAACCGGGAACCGGACCAGCTTCGCGAAATCGGCGAGACCCTGGCTTTTCTGCGCCAGCCCGCCCCCCCGGAAGGCTGGCGGGACGCGGTAAAGGCTCTGCCGATGGTGAAGACCGTCATGGCCATGAAGCCTAAAACGGTGGCCAAGGCGCCGTGCCAGGAAGTGGTGTTGAAAGGGGCCGACATCGACCTTTCGCGGCTGCCGGTTCAAACGTGCTGGCCCGGCGAACCGGCGCCGGTGATTACCTGGCCGCTGGTGGTGACCTTGGGCCCCGATGCCGGCAAGAAAGGCGGCGACGCCCGGGACGACTACAACCTCGGCATCTACCGCATGCAGGTCACCGGCCCCGACACCACCTACATGCGCTGGCTCAAGCACCGGGGGGGGGCGCAGCATCATGCGCGGTGGAAGGACAAAAAGACCGAGCCCCTGCCCGCCGCCGCCGTCATCGGCGCCGATCCGGGGACCATCCTGGCCGCCGTCACCCCGGTCCCCGATACGCTGTCGGAATACCAGTTCGCCGGGCTGCTGCGGGGCAAGAAGGTGGAATTGGTGGATTGCAGGACCGTGCCCTTGAAGGTGCCGGCCGAGGCCGAGATCGTGATCGAAGGTCACGTGTCGCTGGATGATTACGGCGACGAAGGCCCCTATGGGGACCACACCGGTTATTACAACGCGGTCGAGCCGTTCCCCGCCTTTACCGTCAGCGCCGTCACCATGCGCAAGGACCCGATTTACCTCTCGACCTTTACCGGCCGCCCGCCCGATGAGCCTTCGGTGCTGGGCGAGGCCCTTAATGATGTTTTTGTGCCTTTGTTCCAACAGCAGTTCCCCGAAATCGTCGATTTCTGGCTGCCGCCCGAGGCATGTTCGTACCGGGTCGGAGTCGTTTCCATCAACAAAGCCTACCCCGGCCACGCCAAGCGGATCATGATGGCGGTGTGGTCGTACCTGAGGCAATTCATGTACACCAAGTTCGTCATCGTCGTTGACGACGACATCGACGCCCGCGATTGGAAAGACGTGATCTGGGCGGTTTCCACCAACGTCGACCCCGCCCGCGACATCACGGTGATCGAGAACACGCCTATCGACTATCTGGATTTCGCGTCACCGGAATCGGGGTTGGGCTCCAAAATGGGGATCGACGCCACCACCAAAATACCGCCCGAAACCAGCCGCGATTGGGGCCGCAAGATCCGCATGACCGACGACATCATCGACGAAGTGACCCGAAAGTGGGAAGCCTACGGCCTGCCCGGCGCGGGCAAGCCGATCTGGAAATAGCTATGACCAATAGGGACCTCAAGGACCACGCCCAGAATGCCAACGCCTGGCCTTTCGCCGAGGCGCGAAGCCTGTTGAAGCGCGTCGGCGACAAGACGCCTGAAAAGGGCTATGTGCTGTTCGAAACCGGGTACGGGCCTTCGGGCCTGCCGCACATCGGCACCTTCGGCGAGGTCGCCCGGACGTCCATGGTGCGTCATGCTTTTTCGCTGCTGTCCGACCTGCCGAACAAACTGATCACTTTTTCCGACGACATGGACGGGCTCAGGAAGGTGCCCGACAACATCCCCAACCCCGACATGGTGGCCGAGCACCTGGGCATGCCGTTGACCGCCATCCCCGATCCCTTCGGGACGCACGAAAGCTTTGGCCACCACAACAACGCCCGGCTGAAGGCGTTCCTGGATGATTTCGGGTTCGATTATGAATTCCTGAGCTCGACCGAATGTTACAAGAGCGGCCGCTTCGACGAGGCGCTGCTTGGGGTGCTGGAACGCTATGACGCGGTCATCAACGTCATCCTGCCGACCTTGGGCGAGGAACGCCGCGCCACCTACAGTCCCTTTTTGCCGGTGTGCCCGAAAACAGGCCAAGTGCTGCAGGTGCCGGTGGTCGAGCTCGACACCGATGCCGGGACCATCGTCTATGAGGACGAGGACGGCGCCAAGACCGAGGTGCCGGTCACCGGTGGCCATTGCAAGCTGCAATGGAAGGCCGACTGGGCTATGCGCTGGGCGGCCCTGGACGTAGATTACGAGATGTCAGGCAAGGACCTGATCGATTCGGTGAAGCTGTCGGGAAAAATCTGCCGCATCCTTGGCAGCGAGCCGCCGGTGGGATTCACCTATGAGCTTTTCCTCGACGAAAACAGCGAGAAGATTTCGAAATCCCGGGGCAACGGGCTGACGGTGGAGGAATGGCTGCGCTACGCGCCGCCGGAAAGCCTGTCGCTGTTCATGTACCAGAAGCCGAAAACGGCGAAGCGGCTGTTTTTCGACATCATCCCCCGGAACGTCGACGATTATCTGAGCCACATCTCGGGCCTGCCCCAACAGGACGACGCCAAGAAACTGGATAATCCCGCCTGGCACATCCATCAGGGCACCCCGCCACACGAGGAAGCTCTCTTAAGTTTCAGCATTCTCCTCAACCTGGCCGGCGTCTGTCACACCGAGGACAAGGCGGTGCTTTGGCATTTCATTTCCCGCTACCGGCCCGATGCTTCGCCGAAAGCGGCGCCCATCCTGGACAGGCTCCTCGATTACGCCGTCAACTACTACAGGGATTTCGTCAAGCCGGCGAAGAATTACCGAAAGGCGACCGACGACGAGAAGGTGGCGCTTGAGGATCTGTTGTCGGTGCTGGGCGGAATTGCCGACGACGCCGACGCCGAAACCATCCAAACGGAAGTATATGAAGTCGGCAAGCGCCACCCCTTCCCCGACCTTAAGGCCTGGTTCAAGGCGCTCTACGAGATCCTTCTCGGCCAATCCCAAGGGCCCCGGATGGGTTCCTTCATCGCCCTTTACGGGTTGCGGGAAACACGTGACCTGATCAAGCGCGCCATCGCCGGTGAAGACCTCGCCCACTGACCGGCGCTTCACCCGGGGCAACTCCCGACGGCGGTATCATTTTTTTAGATTGTCAGATGCAGAAGAGGCGGCCTATTTGCTCGCCCAAACCACGCGGGACATCCAGTCAATTTCTTCTATCGACAGGCTGCGGTCCTCGTGGTTGGGATTGAGGGATTGCAGGTCCACCTTGCGGGCCGATTGGCGAAGCAGCACTTTGACCATGACCTCACCGCCCTTGGTTTTGACAACGACACGGTCGCCGCGGCGGATATTGGCCTGGGGTGAAATGATTATCGAATCGCCGTCACGGAACACCGGCTCCATGCTGTCGCCCGTGACCTCCAAAGCATAGGCGTATGGATCGCCGAGACCGGGAAACGGGATCTCATCCCAAGCCCCGCCCGTGGGATAACCGGCATCGTCGAAAAATCCCGAAACACCCGCCTGAACAAAACCGATTAACGGAATATTCCGATAGACGCCGGCGCTTTCGCTGTCGCTGGTGAATGAAACAAATTCAGCAAAGCTGGCGCCCGTCGCCGCGAGCACCTTGGAAACGCTTTCCGTGCTCGGCCAGCGGAGCTTGCCCTCACGGGTGACCCGTTTGCTCTTGTTGAAGGTCGTCGGGTCAAGGCCTGCCTGCCGGGCCAGCCCGGACGCGGAGTAACCGTACTCCCGGGCCAGCCGGTCGATGGCTCTCCAGACATCGGCGTGTTTCAACATGGGAACATTGTCATATACAAGTGCTCTCCCGTCACTAGGAACATTTTTCTTTTTATCTATTGACATAGGACTTAACCCTGATATATAAATAGTGTTCTCTTTTTGTTCCTGTTTTGGGTTGTCTCATTTCTTAATTGGAGCCCTTCAATGCCCCGCACCCGCTTTATCCCCCGGTCCTATTACGACACCCCGACAGCCCCTTTCGTCGATGCAGAGGAAGCTTGGTTCTGGTTCATGCGGTGCCAGCGGGCCCGCGAAGAAGGGGCCCGCTTCGAAGAGACTCCTGGTTCCGTTACCCGGCCCTGCGACCCCGACGACCTTTACCGGGCCGCGGTTGGCCTTTTGAGGCAACGCCAGGTCACTGCCGAACATTTGCGGGTGTTGGCTTTCTTTGGCGTTTGCGAACGGCCGCCCGATCCCCGCTGCCGGGACGAAGAACGGCCGGCGCGGCTCTGGAACGAAGCCCTGGACAAGCTGACTACCGTATTAAAAAGAAAGGGAATTATAGAATGACCGCCTCGACGGCTGCCGGGCCTTTCGAAACAGGCTTCGCCCTGGTGGTGTTCTCGGGCCAGGCCGATCTCAAATGGCTGAAGATACTGAAACCCGGTTTTCGTCATTGCTTCGTGGTGATCGAAAACCGCGGCCGGTGGATTCTTTACAACCCCCTTTCACACCGGACCGAGATCGCCGTGCTCGAAGGCGTCACCGGGACGGAGCTCATGAAATGTTATCGGGGCCAGGGATTGCGAGTCGTCCCCTGGCTCCTTCGTCCGGTTTGCAAAAAATCCGCCCCTTGGGGACTCTACACCTGCGTCGAAGCGATCAAGCGGATTCTCGGCATCCATGCCCATTGGATCATAACCCCCTGGAATCTTTATAAATTCCTAAAAAATTATAAATAATTGAAAAAAAACCTTGACAACAGCAAAAATTCTGATTAAATAGGCCTCAACGAACACCACACGTGTGTCCAAAGCCCGCCTCTCGCAGACCCTGCGGTTTTCCGGCGGGTTTTTTTGTGACCAATCCCAAGACTTTTTTTTAAGGAGGAATGATCCATGGGTGGATTCTTCAGCGCCCCGAAACCACCGCCACCACCGCCACCGCCGCCGCCTCTGCCGGACCCGGAGGAAGAGAACAGGAAACGGCGCCTCGAAGCCATCGAACGCCGCCGCCGCGGCCGCGCCGGAACCATTGCCACGTCGGCCCGGGGGCTTTTGGGCCTCGGCGATCAGGCGCCGCGACGGAAATCCTTGTTGGGAGAATAGAGATGACTGACATCACGCCGAAAGGCGTCATCGAACGATACCGCCATGCCAAGGACCGGCGGGGCGTTTGGGAAAGCCATTGGCAGTTCTCGTGCTGGAACGAAAACGACCCCAACCGGGAAAAGATTCTGGCTGTCGGCCGCGACAACCGGAACTTCCAATCGTGCCTGCGCATCGCCAGGCGCGCCCTCGCCGGCACGTTGAAGGACCCGACGGGGGGCGCCACCCATTACCACGCCAAGGACATGACTCCGCCCTGGGCCAAGGACCGCAAGCCGTCAGCCGAAATCGGCCGGCACCGGTTCTACAACGACATCGAATGACGGCGTCTTTTCCATCACCCAGTTGAAAGAAGTAACACCATGTTTGTTTTAAATAGACCCATCGACCCTTCAGCGAATGCTGATATTGATGACGTGCTTCGGACTAAATCAGCGTTGAGACGACTCGGTTTTTTCAGAGGCCCGGTCGACAGCACCCCCACAATGGAGATGATCTGAGCCATTCAATCGTTACAGTCCGCTACCGGTCTCAATCGCGACGGCATAATAAAGCCCGAAGGGCCGACGGAACGCATGATCGCTTCACTCCTCACCGACAAAGATGAGGACCAGGACGACGATAGCGGTAATCCCGGCGCAGCTTCCCCAAACGTTGTAAGCAATGTCAATGCGGTTGCCACGGTGAATGCGGCTGTAGGTATTAATGTCGCCGCCGCCGTCACCGTGGTCGCAGCAGCCGCTATCTCAGTGACTGTTGCAGGACATGGCCGTAATTCATTTGGTCGGCGGTTTTAAGAGGGATTTCGATGCTAATGCCGTATATTTTGACGGTTCTCATGACGAACCGGTGCACGGCAAAATGCGCACATTGTTGCATGAACTCCGGTCCGGACCGGTCTGAACGCCTTGATTTTCCAGTTATTCGGAAAACCATCGACGAATTGAACGATATCAGTCCTCTTCTCACAGTCGTCTTTGCGGGTGGAGAGCCTACACTGGTGAAGGACGCCCTCCGGCAATCAATTCGGCATTGTTCGGAAATCGGCATTTCGACCCGTCTTGTGACAAACGCCTCGTGGGCGAAAACCCCCAGCACCGCACGCCGCGTTCTGAAACGCTTAAAGGCTGACGGATTACGAGAGCTTAATATCAGTACAGATGATTATCACCTCCCGTTTATTCCATTCGAGAACGTTGTCAACGCCTGGTCGGCCGCGAAGGAAATGGTTTTTGACTCGGTGGTGATTGCCAACAGCGTCGGTCCAAGCAGCCAGATCACGCCTGAATGCATTAAGAAACGTATCGGTGAACGGGTGCCCCTTCGTTTCGATGAGGACGGCATTGAACATGTCGCGCCCGCTGCAGATGCCGACGGGACTTATTACGCGATTTCCAACTCCCAACTTCAACGTCTTGAACGCGGGGCGGCCACTCTTTCGGATTCTGATTTTCACCTAATGAGTGACATTTCTCGTCTCAACGCCCCTTGTCCTTACGCAATCCGGAATGCCGCCCTTTCGGCTAGGGGTAGTCTTCTTGCGTGTTGTGGATTTGAATTGGATGGAAATGAGGTTCTCGATTTTGGCGACGTACGAACAACGAATGCCGCACGATTAATAGAAAAGGCCAACAACGATGTTATTATCAACGCTATCGCCTATTTCGGCCCGCTTTTTCTAATGAAGATTGTAAAAAAGGTCGCGCCTGACGTGTCATTTTCAAAAAAATTTGGATCGGTCTGTGAGATTTGCCGTTCGGTCGTTAAGAATCCAGATGCGATTTTGGCTTTGCGGGAGCATGTTTCCGCGTTCGGACCGGTTGTTATACGGCGCCGAATGAAAGTGGCAAAACACAATCAAGAGGCCGCATGACGAGCGCATTCGACTGGCGGACGGCCCCAAAGTCCATTTGTCACGACATCTTTTTCAAAGGTGATCGAGTCGGCACTTCTTGGGCTGTCCTTCGAAGTTACCCAAATATCCCGGCAGCAGCGGCGGATGAAGTCGTCATCGAATGCTTCCAGCGGATGCAGGATGTAGGCGCCATAGGATTGAGAGGATATCGAAAGCATTCGATTTATAAGCTGTCCCCAGCGGGCCATCCAAGGGAGGCGTTTGTCGAGGACTCGAACGGCAACGCGCTTAGGTTCTTGATATCGAAAAAGCACCTGATAATTGGGTCCGACAAAAGACGGCTGAACGCTCCGATCGACTTCGTTCTCGAAAACAACATGTTCCCTCTGGCGGCCTATCTTCTGCTCCTGCATCCGCCCGAAACCAGACATCGGTACAATGCCGTCATCGCGGACAACGCCGTCACGCTTCCGTTAGAAGTGACGGCTTCTGACCATGGATACGTTACCAATCTTGGCGAGACCTATTCGCGGGGAGACGACGGCGTGGTTTCAGAAGTCACGCTCAAGACGCCTTTATTCCACGCCTATCGGGCGCGCCGGCGGATTCCCCGTTGGCCGTCGCCACTGGCGTCTCCCCGGTTCCGATATGTTCCCTACAAGGACATCAAAACCAAGGAAACAACCCTCACCGTAAGCGGCCGTGAAACCGAGGCAACCATCGCCCGGCCCAAGAAACCAACTCAAACAAATACCGTTTGCGTGTTTGTCGGCGGCACCGGCATCTTCAATCGGCACGGATTCACGTCTCAGATCGACCTTGGCTACCACCGGCTTTTGGACGGTCTCGCTATAGAGGGCATTGCAACCATCCGTTACGAGAGGTTTCCAAAAGGGACCGGTGATCTCGCCACGGCCGAGGAAGCAATTGATTTTGGCGCCCTGTGTCGGGGCGCCGCGGCATGGCTGGACTGGCTTGACGGCGAGGCGTGGGCAAAAGGAATGCCCAAAGTCATCATAGGACACAGCTTGGGCGGGCTGGTGGCCCTCCGGCTTTCCGCCGTCCGCAGTGATCTCGCAGGTGCGGTCGTCCTGAATACGCCGGGGGGGACACTCCGGAACACAACCGCGATACAGCATTCATGGTTTGCCAGGCACATGGATGTCCCGGATAGCTCGAAACGCGAGGCTGCCCGGCTCAGGAAAGTATTTATCACGGCGTTGGAAACAGACGCCGAATGGACGGACGAAACCGTTCCGGTCGAGATTCTTCCGTTCAAACGCCAACGCGGACTGTTGAAAAGCATACTTGACCTGGATCCTTGCGGATTGGTGGGGGCGGGTTCTGCGCCGCTTCTCATCGTGCAGGGGCAAAACGACATTCAGGTGCCGCCCGGCGACGCCAGGCGGTTACTTGCAACGGCCCGAAACGCGAACCGCCGTGCGAAGCTGATCGAGGCATGTGGTCTCGACCATCTTCTGCGCCGGAACGACGCCGAAGGGCTTCGAGCAATCAAGAACTACGTCGATCGCCGCCGACGCATCCCTATTGCCCTGATCCGGCAAATCGCAAAAGCCCTCAAGGACATCGCCGGGTAACACGACCAGCCCGAAGAACACGGCTTAGGACCGGCCCCGCCGTCGGCCGGGATCGGCCGGCACCGGTTCTACAACGACATCGAATGACGGCCCCCGACATTCTGGAACTTCCACCAACCCGGGCTTTCCGGGTTTTTCTTTGCAACCCAAGACCCCAAGGAGAAACACCATGAGCGACATTTCCACCGGCGGCTTTTTGGCCGGCAAGAAGACCTACATCACCGCCATCACCGGTATCGTCGGCGCGCTCGGCGCCTATCTGGTCGGCGACATGAACCTCATCGAGGCGTTCCAGGTCGTCTGGCCGCTGATCAGCGTCGCCTTCCTGCGCAAGGGCATCGCCGCCGGCCGATGACGGGCTGGGCCGATATCGTCGCGGGCCTTATCCGGGCGTTCAACCTGATCGCCGGATGGGCCCGCGACAACGGCCTCCGCCGCCAGGGGGCGGAGAAGGCCGAACTGGAAACGCTCAGACGTCAAAAATCCGTCCGGAGGAAAGCCGATGAGATCGACAATGCGCCTGTGCCTGATCGCGACCGCGATATTCTTGACCGCCTGTAGCATCCCGGTCAGCGTCGACGTGGATTGCGCGTGGGCGCGGCCGATAAAGTTCAGCGAGCCGACCAAGGCATGGCTCGGGGCGTTGTCGCCGTGGCCCGGCCACGTCCGCGAAGATTTAATCAAGATCGCGCGGCATAACGAGAAACACCGGACGTTTTGTGGGTGAGGGTGGACGGCGACTCCCTCTTTCCGCTATAACCCCTGCCCGGACACCGAAACCGGAAACGGAGGAGGTTCTGATGAAGAAAATGTGTGACACTAATGACTCAATCTCAGGATTTTTAATATCTCTCGGGCGATTCGATAAAAAAAATCAAATATTTCAATATATTGCGGCCCATCCAGCCGGACTCGTTTTGTTCTAAATGTCAAGAGAAATATTGAGTTTTTCCCGGAAAAGGTATATATTATTTGAATATTACCCGCTAGCAGCGTGCTGTTAGCACAGGGGCCGCTCTCCGGAGCGGCCCTTGCCATTCGGGGGGAAGGCATGGGGGTCTGGGTATACGTTGATGGATTCAATCTTTACTACGGCGCCTTAAAGGGGCGACCGTATCGTTGGTTGAATCTGAAAACATTGTCGGAAGAAATACTCCCGCAGGGGCGCAACATTGAGAAAGTAAAATATTTTACGGCCCGAGTCTCAGGCGCTATTGACCCTGATGCGCCTCGCCGCCAACAAGTCTATCTCAATGCTCTTGATACTGTGTAGGAAATCGAAACATATTTTGGTGGATTTCTAGCGAAAACAATTTGGCGGCCAATAATCAATTTACCAATTAAAAACCGCCTTATTAACTCCCCGAACCCCGTAACAATTCCCCCGGGGACACATACTGTTACTGGTGCGCCCAATCAAAGTTTGGTGGTTGGAGGCTACCCCCCGCCAGGACAACGAAGACGAAGGCGGATTGCCAGGCCTTTGCCCGATGCCGTAGTAACAGAAGTCCATACAATGGAAGAAAAGGGCTCAGACGTTAATCTAGCATCCCATCTACTAAACGATGCTTGGCATGGGCACTTCATAGAAGCACTGGTTATCACAAACGATACTGACCTAAAAACACCAATAGAGATTGTAGCCGTAGAAAGGGGGTTGCCCGTTACCCTAGCTTGTCCTGATGCAAATTATCCTGCAGCGCCCCAATTGTCCGCCGTTGCAACTCATACGCGGCATATCAGTAAAACAATGTTGGGAAACTCCCAATTCCCTAATCCAATAATCAAACCAAACGGGAATCAAATTTTTAAACCAAGCCCTGGTTGGTGAAAATCGCCCGGCACAACGAGAAACACCGGACGTTTTGCGGGTGAGGGTAGACGGCGACTCCCCCTTTCCGCTATAACCCCTGCCCGTCAACGCGTGCCTAAGAAAGGAGGGCCGGGTCATGAAGAAACGAAAAATCCGGCGGCGGAACCCCGTCGCCCGGGTGGTTCGAAGGCTACGCCCCCAAGTGGTGCCTTCGGCAAAAGGCTACAAGCGCCGCCCGAAACATAAAGGCCATTCCGATTTGAAGTCGGGATGGCCTTTTTCTTTTTCCGTTTCTGGATCAGGCGTTCGAAAAGGCTACTCCGCCGCCAACTTGCGCTTCTGGATAAGCTCCATGATCTCGGCCGCCGCCACCGGGATGTTGGTGCCGGGGCCGTAGACGGCGGCGACCCCCTTTTCGAACAGGAAATCATAATCGTGGGGCGGGATGACGCCGCCGCAAACGACGACGATATCCCCGGCGCCGCTTTTGCGGAGCGTGTCGATCAATTGCGGCACCAGGGTCATGTGTCCGGCCGCCTGCGATGACACGCCGATGACGTGGACGTCGTTCTCGATAGCTTCGCGGGCGGCCTCTTCCGGGGTCTGGAACATCGCCCCCAGGTCGATCTCGAAACCGATGTCGGCGAACGCCGTGGCGATCACCTTGGCGCCCCGGTCGTGGCCGTCCTGGCCCATCTTGACCACCAGCATGCGGGGACGGCGGCCTTCGCTTTCGGCGAAGGCTTCGACCTCGGCGCGGATTTTCCGGAACCCCTCGTCGCCTTCGTAGGCCGACCCGTAAACCCCGGTGACGGAGCGCACCTGCGCCCGGTGGCGGGTGAAGACCTTTTCCAGGGCGTCTGAAATCTCGCCCACCGTGGCCCGGGCCCGGGTGGCGTCGACGGAAAGCGTCAAAAGATTCCCGTCGCCCGATTCCGCGGCCCGGGTCAGGGCGTCGAGCGCCGCCCGGCACGCCTCCTCATCGCGGGATTTGCGGATTTCCTTTAGCCGCTTGATCTGTCCCTCGCGGACGGCAGCGTTGTCGATCTCCAGCAGGTCCACGGGCTCGTCCTTTTCAGCCGGGTACTTGTTGACGCCGACGATGACCTCTTCGCCGCGGTCGATGCGGGCCTGCTTGCGGGCCGCAGACTCCTCGATCCGCAGCTTCGGCATGCCGGCGATCACCGCCTTGGTCATGCCGCCCAGGTCCTCGACTTCATCAATAAGCTTGCGGGCCTCGCCGGCGACCGAATGGGTCAGGCTTTCCAGGTAGTAGCTGCCGCCCAAGGGATCGACGACGTTGGTGACGCCGGTTTCCTCGGCGATCACCAATTGCGTGTTCCGGGCGATGCGGGCCGAAGCCGAGCTGGGCAGCGCCAGCGCCTCGTCGAAGGCGTTGGTGTGCAGGCTCTGGGTGCCGCCGAGGACGGCGGCCAGCGCCTCGATGGTGGTGCGGATGACGTTGTTGTAGGGGTCCTTGGCCGCCAGCGACACGCCCGAGGTCTGGCAATGGGTGCGCAGCATGGACGAACGCGGGTCCTTGGGCCCGAAGGGTTCCATCAGCTCCGCCCACAACAGCCGGGCGGCGCGGAGCTTGGCGATCTCCATGAAGAAGTTCATGCCGATGTTGAAGAAGAAGCTTAGCCGCGGCGCGAAGTCGTCAACGTCGAGGCCCTTGCCCAGCGCGGCGCGGACGTATTCGAGCCCGTCGGCGAGCGTAAACGCCAGTTCCTGGACGATGGTCGAGCCGGCTTCCTGGATGTGATAGCCGGAAATGGAAATGGAATTGAAACGCGGCATGTTCTCGGCCGTGTATTCGATGATGTCGGCGACGATGCGCATGGAGGGTTCGGGCGGATAGATATAGGTGTTGCGGACCATGAACTCCTTGAGGATGTCGTTCTGGATGGTGCCTGATAGTTTTTCGGGCGCGACGCCCTGTTCCTCGCCGACAACGATATAGCCCGCCATCACCGGCAGCACGGCGCCGTTCATGGTCATCGACACGCTCATCTCATCTAAGGGGATGCCGTCGAACAGGATCTTCATGTCCTCGACGGAATCGATGGCGACCCCGGCCTTGCCGACGTCGCCGACGACGCGGGGGTGATCGGAATCGAAACCCCGGTGGGTGGCCAGATCGAACGCCACCGACAGCCCCTTCTGGCCGGCGGCCAGGTTGTCGCGGAAGAACTTGTTGGAATCCTCGGCCGTCGAAAAACCGGCGTACTGGCGGACGGTCCACGGGCGGCCCGCGTACATGGTCGTCTTGGGCCCGCGCAGGTAGGGGGCGAACCCGGGCAGGGAATTCACCGCCTCGATGCCCTCCAGGTCCTCGGCCGTGTAAAGGGCCTTGACCTCGATGCCTTCGGGCGTCTTCCAGACAAGATCTTCCGGCGAGCGGTCCTTCAACTCCTCGGCCGCGCGCCGGCGCCAGTCCTTAAGCCCGGGGGCGGTCTTTTTTGGGGATTTCCTGGACGATTTCGCCATCTCGGTTCTCAAGAGCGTCGTTCAAGCCCTTCGGGCTTCCAGATTGCGGAGTATAGGGCAAACCCGCCGCTTCTTGGGCGGTGAAATTTGTGCAAGTGCGAAAAAAATGCCGCCGAAAAGAAAAAATACCACTTATCCACACAATATATGGTGTGGCTATTGCCCGAATTTAGCAAATATAGTATTTGTCGATCGGTTCCCTGAACTCCGTTTTTGAACACAGAACAAGGAGGCTTCGACCGCGAAACGTAGGCAGACCCTGGAATCGCCAGCGATAAAGCGCCGAAAAACAAACATGTCAGAAGAATGGACGCCAACACGCATCAGCATCCTCATTGCCTTGTGGGACGAGGGCCTCACCACCAGCGCCATCGGTGAACGGCTCGGTGTTACCAAGAACGCCGTCGTCGGCAAGGTTCACCGCCTGGGGCTTCCGAAACGGGGGTCGCCGATCCGGCAAAAGCCGAAACCGGCCCAGATCATCAGCCTCGAGGCGCTTCGTGCCGGCATGTGCTGCTGGCCGGAAGGCGAGCCGGGAAAAGAGGATTTCCGTTTCTGCGGCGAACCCATCGTCCCGGAAAAACCCTATTGCTCCCACCATTGCGAACGGGCCTACGTCAAGAACCTCAAGGACAAGAATACCGCCGCCGCCTGAACGGTCGGCCTTCGGCGGCGCATTGCGGCCCTTGACCTGAAAGGCCCGGGGGCTAAGATCGCCCCCGTTATGGAACCGATCTCCGTTTCCTTGCCGCTCGGCATTCGGCGAATTACCGGCCCGGCCTCTTTTTGAGGACCGGGAACCCCCGTCGTCTGTCACCGTTTCAAGGAAGGGAGGTGCGTCTCATGACCGCCTTATCCGGGTCTTTACCCGTTCAACGCCGCCAAACCGCCTGTTTCTCCGTTATCGCCACCGCCGAGCCGGGAACGATGCCCCGCGTGTTGGAGATATTCGCCAAGCGCGGGCTGATACCCGACCGTTGGCTGAGCGCCGTCGCCGGCCCAAGGGACGGGGAGATCCATATCGATATCCAGCTTGCCGATACCGACAGGGAGCTTGCCAAGCGCCTGGCCCATTCCTTGCGCCAAGTGGTCTCGGTGCAATCGGTACTGACATCGGAGAAACGCGTGCTTAAATCCGCGTGAACCCCTTGCGAAAGGAAATCGGGTGAGCCTTGTCGACCGCATCCGGGATTGCGCCCGTTTCGAGCCCGGCCGCTACCGCCCCTTTATCGTCGGCGGCGCCGCCGTGGGCAGGATCGACGAGGCCGTCGCCGGCCTGCTTCGGCCTTTCGCCGACGTCTTCGATATTTCCGAACACTCCGTAACCATGAACGAGGGGCTTAAGGACCCCGGCCAACGGACCGAGGCCATGGCCGGGGTCCTGGAGGCGCTTCGCGGCGGCGGCCACATCCCCGGCTGGCGGGACGAGGCCTATCCGGTGGGCTCCGCGTTTTCGGCCCCGTCATTGTTGACCATGGAACGCGCCGCCGTGCCGTTGTTCGGAGTCAAGGGTTATGGCGTCCACGTCAATGGCTTTGTCCGCGACGGAGCCGGGATCAAGATGTGGATCGGCAAGCGCAGCCTCGACAAACCGACTGGCCCTGGCAAGCTGGATCAGATCGTCGCCGGGGGGCAGCCGGCGGGGGTGTCGCTGTCGGACAACATGATCAAGGAATGCGGAGAAGAAGCCGGCATCCCGGCGGCCCTGGCCGCCACTGCCCGGCCGGTGGGGACGGTTTCTTATATGACCGGGCGCGAGGAAGGGCTTCGCGACGACGTGCTTTTCAATTACGACCTGGAGCTGCCGGCCGGCTTCGAGCCCGCGAATACGGACGGCGAGGTGGAGGTTTTTTTCCTGTGGCCGATGGCGCAGGTCATGGACACCCTGGCCAAGGGGGATGATTTCAAATTCAACTGTGCCCTGGTGGTTATTGATTTTCTCGTCCGATGGGGTTTTATCACCCCCGAAGACCCGGATTACATAGAGATTGTCCAGGGCGTGGACCGGCAATTTCCGGCGCCGAAGGATCGAGGGTAACGAAACAAGGGATGAAAAATATGAAACAAGAAAACTGGGCGCCGAGGACGATGGTTTCTGGAAGGACCACAAGGGCGCCAAGGTCAACGCCATCCGCACCCGGTCGATGATCAAAAAATCCGACATGGTGATCGTCCGGTTCGGCGACAAATACAAGCAATGGAATGCCGCCTTTCAGCCCCGGGTTCGCCGCCGCCTTGGGCAAGCCGGTCATCACCATTCATGACCCGGACCTGACCCACCCCTTAAAAGAAGTCGATGGCGTCGCGCTGGCGGTCGCCCAAACGCCCGAACAGGTGGTAAAGTTGTTGGCCTACGTTATCGACGGAACCCTGTAACCGGATTTTGGGGCCGCCCGCCATGGACGCACACGCCGACCAGCAAACCCTTTTCCCCAAGATCGAGCCTTTCGGGGAAGGCATGCTGTCGCTGGGCGGCGGCCATGAAATGTATTGGGAACAGTCGGGAAACCCCGACGGGGTGCCGGTGGTTTTCCTGCACGGCGGACCCGGCGCCGGCGCCAATGCGGCGCATCGGCGTTTTTTCGACCCGAAATTCTACCGTATCGTCGTTTTCGACCAACGGGGCGCCCGACGCTCGAAGCCCTATGCCGGGCTTGAGGACAATACCACCCAACATCTCATCGAAGACATCGAAACGCTCCGCCAGCACCTTGGCATCGACAGATGGATGGTCTTCGGCGGCTCGTGGGGCTCAACCCTGGCGCTGGCCTATGGAATCGAGCACCCCGATCGTTGCGCCGGTTTCGTCCTGCGGGGTATTTTTCTGGGCTCCGCGGCTGAACTCGATTGGTTCCTCAACGGAATCCAGACCGTGTTCCCGGAAGCCTGGCGGGCGTTCAGCGAATTCCTGCCCGAGGACGAAAGGGGAAACCTCTTCAATGGCTATTACCGCCGCCTGACGGACCCCGATCCCGAAATCCATCTTCCCGCCGCCGAAGCCTGGAACCGGTACGAAACATCCTGTTCGATCCATCGGCCGAATTTCGAGGACGGGGCTTCCTCCGGCGGCGGGTCGCAGTCCTTGGCGCTGGCCCGGATCGAAGCCCATTATTTCAACAACGGGATGTTCCTGAACGATGATTACCTATTGGAGAACATCGCCAAGGTCCAGGACCTGCCCGCGGTGATCGTCCAGGGGCGTTACGACATGATTTGCCCCATCGTCACCGCCGACAAACTGGCCGCCCTTTGGCCCGGGGCCGAATACGTCATCGTTCCCGACGCCGGACATTCGGCCATGGAACCAGGCATCCGCACGGCCCTGATCGAGGCGACGGAACGTCTCAAGGCCCGGATCGGGAGATAACCGTTCAACCCACCTTGGGGCGTAATTCCTTGAATCCGGAGGCAACTTCCCTAAGATGCGGAAGGTTTGGGTGTTTTTTGGGAAGTCATTGAAGGGGGCGGCAGAAGCGTGTTGAAACGGGCCTTTCTCGCTTTGTTGTTCGTGTTTCCGGCAGTCGGCTTGTCGCCCGGGCCGGCCCATGCCGACGACCCCGCTTTCCTGACCATCGGCGCCGGCGCCTTTGACTTCAACCGGCGAAAGGACCAAGGCGTCGAATTCCGGGTCGATTACCGTTCCGACTTCAAGATCTGGCATTTCAAGCCTTTCCTGACCGTGGCCGGGGTGACCAACGGCATGTCGTTCATCGGCGCCGGCATCCTGCTGGACGTCTATTTCGGCAACCGATTCGTCGTCACCCCCAGCTTCGCGCCGACCTATTGGCGCGGCAAGACCAACGACCTGGACCTTGGCCATGCGCTGGAGTTCCGCTCCCAGATCGAATTCGCCTACCGCTTCGACAACCGGGCGCGGCTGGGTGTCGCCATTTCGCATTCATCGAACGCGTCCATCGTCGATACCAACCCGGGGACGGAAACGATTCTGGTCAATTACTCCATTCCGCTCGGCAAGCACTTCAGCCGTTAACGCATCTTGATGATCCTTGCGCTAAAGGGGGCTATGGATGCAGATTCACCCTCGGGCGCCCGTAGCTCAGTCGGATAGAGCGCAGGATTCCTAATCCTGAGGTCAGAGGTTCGAATCCTCTCGGGCGCGCCATTTGCCTTCGGGCTTTATCCCTCATCCTCTTCCACCGACCAAATCCGGGCGTGCGTCCCCGCGTCGGTTTTCGGGATGACGCGGATCCTTTCGGCCACGCCGTCTTCAGTGAATTCCCGTTCGATGGCAAGCAAGGTGCCGGCGGGATGGTCGCACAGGCCGGCCGCGTATTCGGCTTCGCCGCGGGCCGCTTCGACGGCGGCCAACATGTCCGGCGCGCCGTATCGTTGGTGAAGTTGGGCCGCCAGGTTTCGCACCACGGCTTCGAATCGTTGGTCCGGGATTACCGATACCTGAACGAAGGTCGACCGGCCGAAGCTTTCGGTGCCGAGCCAGCCGTTTTTAAACGTCAACTGTCCCTTGCCCGTCATCGCCGCCGGATCGGCGTCGGCGAAGGTGAAGGTTCCCGTCACCGCCCATTCCTCATGCTCGGCGTTGACCCAGGTCAAGGAAGCCATGGTGCGGGAACGGTAGATTACCCTTGAGTGCCGGATCTGCCCGCCGGGGCCGATACGGAGGATTGATGACGTCAATCTGAGCCTGGGAGGGGCATAGATTGGCCCGCCCCTGGGCTACGCAGGAGTTCGGAGGCAGGAATTTTCCAGATCCGCATACATGGCAGAGGTGGGCAAGGCGCGGTATCGGCCGCCGAGATGTTGTCGATTTCGGCGTTCCTCGAGGGCGACTACGCGCAAGCATTTCCCAGCTTCGGCTCGGAACGGATGGGGGCGCCGGTGGTGGCGTTTTGCCGCATTGACGACAAGGAAATTCGCCTGCGCGAACCTGTCATGATGCCCGATGCCTTGATCGTCCAGGATTCGACGTTGCTGCATCAAGTAGACCTGTTAAACGGCCTCGACACCCGGGGTTATCTTCTCATCAACACGACCAAGAGCTACCGGGACTTGGGCCTCGGCGATTATGTGAGCCAGTTCCCACCGCACCATATCTGCACTGTCGCGGCAACCAAATGGGCGCTTAAATATATCGGCCGGCCGGTTCCCAACGCTGCCCTCCTGGGCGCCTTCGCCGCAGTGACGCACCGGCTGAAGCTCGAGTCCGTTGAAGCGGCCATCCGCCAGAAATTCCCCGGTAAGCTCGGCGCCGACAATGCCCGAGCCGCGGCCAAAGCCTACGATTCGATCAGAACAAATTGACCACCGATGCCAGGAGGCGACGATGCTTAAACAAATGGAAGGGTCACATGCGGTTGCCGAGGCGATTACGCTCTGCCGCCCGGAAGTGATCTGCGCCTACCCGATCACGCCGCAAACGCACATCGTCGAAAGGCTCAGCGAATTCGTCCGGTTGGGCGAGGTGGGGGATTGTCAATACATCAACGTCGAATCGGAATTCGCCGCGCTGAGCGTCGCCATCGGCGCGTC
>CEPV01021901.1_pt1 | contig 29611 bp, 24 predicted proteins | sample 530451 | NCBI WGS metagenome assembly CEPV01 (sample SAMEA2620097, study PRJEB7988) | marine metagenome | isolation source: saline water (ENVO:00002010), including
ACGGTGACGACCGGGAGATCGGGATCGGTGGCCATCGGGCCACTGTAATGATTACCGGATCGCACACCCGGCGAGCCATCGGTTTGACACATTGTCCACCAACAGTCAGGATCCGGACACTGTACGAACTGACTGCGGCTGGGAGGACATGGGGATCTCCCTTCAACGTCGGGTAATGTCTGGTGTCAAGCGTTGACTAGGAGGAATTTCCACAATGAAGCGTCTGTCCAAGGTTCTTGCTCTTGCACTGTCGTTCACACTTCTCGCCGCAGGCTGCGGTGACGACGATTCAGAGCCATCGACGGCACCCGGCTTCGATGGCACGACCATCAAGATCGGTGTGGTGAACGACTTCACCGGGCCGGTGGCGATCATCGGCAACCCGCTGCACAAGGGTTCGATGACCTTCTACGACTGGACCAACGCCCAGGGGGGTATCGCCGGGAAGTACCAGATCGAGGTCGTCGAGGGTGACAGCACGTACAACCCGACCGTTGCACTGCAGGTGTACAACGAGATCAAGGACGACGTGGCGATGATCGGCAACCTGCTGGGGACACCGATCGTGAACGCAGCGCTCGAGACCCTCGCGGCCGACGGCCTGTTGGCGATCCCGGCATCGTTGGACGCCGCCTGGGTGCGTCAGCCGAATCTGGTGCCGTTGGGTGCTCCCTACCAGGTCCAGGCCATCAACGGCATCGACTGGTGGATCAACGAAGGTGGCGGATCCGTGGACCAAGTCTACTGCAGCTTCATCCAGGACGATCCGTACGGCGAGGCCGGCCAGCAGGGCCTGGACTTCATCGCCGAGGCACTGGGGATCACCATCGCCGACACCGCGAGATACGTCTCGGGTGACACGGACTTCAGTGCCCAGGTCCAGCAGTTGCAGGGTTCGGGTTGTGAGGTCGTGTGGCTCACGTCGACACCGTCGGTGACCGGTGGTGCGCTCGGAGCCGCTGCACAGTCGGAGTTCACCCCGGTGTGGCTCGGGAATTCGCCGGTGTGGATCAACGTCCTCGCCGATTCGGCACTCGCTCCCTATCTCCAGGCGTACCTGATCATCATTGGCGAGGGTGCAACCTGGGCCGATCCGGACGTGCCCGGAATGGTCAGGTTGGTTGAGCGGCTCGAGACGTACTACCCCGAACAGCCTCCCGACTACTACTTCCAGTTCGGCTATGCGATGGCGCAGTTGACGGTAAAGGTGCTCGAGAAGGCGGCGGCCAACGGTGACCTGTCGCGCGAAGGCATCCAGAAGGCGTCCACCCAGATCGGCGACTTCGACTACGACGGACTGTTCGGCATGTACAAGTACGGCTCAGTCGCAGAGCGCGAGCCCAGTCGGTCGAACACCATCTACCGGGTGAACCCCGAAGTGCCGAATGGGGTCGAGGCGGTCACGATCTTCCAGAGTTCGCACGCCGCAGGCTTCGACTTCTAGGCGAACGACGACGGCCCGGTGCCGGGCGCTGTGAAGCGCGCCGGTGCCGGCCACCCCGGCGAAATGAAAGTCCTGGGCAATCGGGGCCGTCCCATGTTTCCTCCCTCGGGTTTCGGGGACGGCAGTCCTGAAAGCGAGTTATGAACCAACCTGCGGTCGCCACCGTGGCAGCGGAACCGATCCTTGCCGTCCAGAACATCGAGGTTGTCTACAACGACGTCATCCTCGTGCTGCGCGGCGTGTCCCTCGAGGTTGCCGAGGGCGAGATCGTCGCCCTGTTGGGGGCCAACGGCGCCGGCAAGACCACCCTGCTGCGTGCCGTCACCGGGCTTCTCGAGGTGCACCGTGGCAACATCACCAAGGGAACCGTGTCGTTCCTCGGCCGGCGCAGCAACCTCGACGACACCTCCCGGTTGGTCCGGAACGGACTTTCCCAGGTCATGGAGGGTCGGAGGATCTTCGCCGAGTTGAGCGTCGAGGAGAACCTCCGGAGCGGCGCCTACACCGTGCGGTCCCGACAGGCGGTCAACGAGGCGCACGACCGGGTCGTCGACCTCTTCCCCGTCCTTGCCGAACGAGCCAGGTCGACCGCCGGATATCTCTCCGGTGGAGAACAGCAGATGCTGGCGATCGGACGCGCACTCATGGCGTCGCCGAAGCTGCTCCTGCTCGACGAGCCGTCGCTCGGCCTGGCACCCCTCCTGGTCCAACAGGTCCGGTACATCATCCGTGACATCAACGCCCAGGGCACCAGCGTGCTCCTCGTGGAACAGAACGCCGCTATGGCCCTCTCCATTGCCGACCGCGCCTACGTCATGGAGAACGGGCGCATCGTCCGTGACGGCACCGGGGCCGAACTGCTGGCCGACGCCGACATCCGCGAGTTCTACCTCGGGGTCGGCGAGACGGGCCACCGGTCATTCCGCGACGTGAAGACCTATCGTCGACGCAAGCGGTGGAGTGCCTGATGGGTGCCAGCCCGGTGCCGGGCGCCGATCCGATCCTCGAGGCCGAAGGCATGACCCTCCACTTCGGTGGTGTCACCGCACTCCACGACGTCAGTTTCCACGTCGATCCCGGCGAGTTGTTCGCCGTGATCGGACCCAACGGTGCCGGCAAGACGTCGATCTTCAACTGCCTCAACGGCGTCTACCGGCCCGAACAGGGCTCCATCCGACTCGATGGCTGGGAGGTGGTCGGGCAGCGACCCGTCGCGATCGCCCGTCGTGGCATCGGTCGGACCTTTCAGAGCCTCGGGTTGTTCATGAACCTGGACTTGATCGACAACCTGATGCTGGGTCGCCACCTCCGGATGCGCACGGGGTTCTTGTCCGGCGCCCTGTGGTGGGGACGCGCCAAACGTGAGGAACTCGAGAACCGCGGTCGGGTGGAAGAGGTCATCGACCTGCTTGAACTCCAGGCGCACCGATACACACCGGTCGGCCTGTTGCCTTTCGGCATTCAGAAGCGGATCGAACTCGGTCGGGCACTGGCAATGGAGCCCCGGTTGCTACTGCTGGACGAACCGGTCGCCGGGATGAACCTCGAGGAGACCGAGGACATGGCCCGCTACATCCTCGAGGTCAACCACGAACTCGGGGTGCCGGTCATCCTCGTGGAGCACGACATGGCGATGGTGATGGACATCGCGGACAGGGTGATGGCCCTCGACTTCGGCGTGGTGATCGCCACAGGCGATCCGGCAGATATCCAATCGAACTCCGACGTGATAGCGGCCTACCTGGGGGAGACGTCATGACAGCAACCGAAGCGGCCACCGACCGGTCACCCGTCGACGCACCGCCGGAGAATCTTCCGGCCAAGTTGCTCACCGCGGCCGCCGCTCGTCCAGACGGCGTGTCGATGCGTCACAAGGAGTTCGGAGTCTGGCACGAACTCACCTGGGCCGAAGTCGCTGAGCACGTCCGCTGGGTGGCGCTCGGCCTGCGTTCACTCGGGATCGAGCCGGGAGACACGGTGGCCATCCACTCCGAGAACTGTCCCCAATGGGTCTTTGTCGACCTCGGTGCACAGAGCATCGGGGCAGTCGCCGTCGGGATCTATCCGACCAGTCCCACCTCGGAGGTCGAGTACCTCCTTGGCCACTCCGAGTCCAGGCTGCTCGTCGCCGAGGACGAGGAACAACTCGACAAGGCGGTCGAGGTATGGGAGCACCTCGACAATCTCGCCCACATCGTCGTCGTTGATCCACGCGGCGTACGGATCCTCGACGACCCCCGCGTCCTGACCTTCGACGAACTGCTCGACCGGGGTCGAGCCGAGGACCCCGGCGATCACGAACGTCTCGTCGTACAGATCTCTTCGACGGACCCGGCGATCATCGTCTACACGTCCGGTACGACCGGCCCACCGAAGGGCGCCATGATCAGCCACCGCAACCTGCACGTGTCGTCCCAGGCCTGGCGCTCGGTCTTCGAGATCGGGGAGGGAGACGAGGTTCTGTCCTACCTGCCCTTGTGCCACATTGCCGAGCGGGTGGTCACGGTGAGTAACGGGATCTCACATGGCTACATCGTCAACTTCGGCGAGGACCCCGACTCGTTCCTCCAGGACCTCCGTGACGTCCAGCCGACCTTCTTCCTTGGCGTGCCACGGGTCTGGGAGAAGATGATGGCCGGTGTCCAGATCCGGGGTGCAGACGCCTCCTGGTCCAAGCGAAAAATGCTCGGATTCTGGCTGGCACAGGGTGCGGCACTGGAGCGTCGGCGGGTGAACGGGACGTACGGGCCCCACCACCGACTCTGGTACGGGCTGGGTTGGCTCCTCGTGTTCCGGTCGCTCCGCCGTCAACTCGGCATGGCACGGGTCCGAGAAGCCCTGTCCGGTGCGGCGCCCATTGCCCCCCAGGTACTCGAGTTCCTGCGGTCGATCGGCATCCCGGTCCGTGAGGGCTACGGCATGACCGAGAACACTGCGGTTGCCACCGTGACGCCTGCCGATGACATCCGTATCGGGACGGTGGGTAAGCCGCTGCCCGGATCCGAGGTCCGCATTGCCGACGACGGCGAGATCCTGACCCGCTCGGACGGCACCTTCCTGGGCTATTTCAAGAATCCGGAGGCCACCGCCGCCACGGTCGTCGATGGCTGGCTGCACACGGGGGACGTCGGCTTCATGGACGAGGACGGGCATCTCCACATCACCGACCGCAAGAAGGACATCATCATCACCGCCGGCGGCAAGAACATCTCGCCGTCGGAGATCGAGAACCGACTCAAGGTGTCGCCGTACGTCCGGGAAGCCATCGTCGTCGGCGACCGCCGCAAGTTCCTCACCGCCCTGGTCGGGATCGAGGGTGACACCGTCGGCGACTGGGCGACGCGCCAGCGGGTGCCCTACACGACCTACGAGGATCTGGCCTCCAAGCCCGAGGTCCGGGACCTGATCGACAAGGTCGTCGCCGAGACAAACGTCGAGTTCGCCCAGGTCGAGACGGTCAAGCGCTTCGAATTACTGCCCATCGAACTCGACCACGAGGACGGGCAGCTCACGGCCACCCAGAAGGTGAAGCGGTCCGCGATCGCCGAACAGTTCAGCGACCTCATCGAGGGGATGTACCGGTGATCCAACTCCTGCAGGGCCTGTTCGACGGAGTGGCAATGGGCGCCCAGTACTCGGTGATCGTGCTCGGCTTCGTCGTCATCTACCGAGCCACCGGCATCATCAACTTCGCCCAGGGGGGGTTCGTGCTGATCGGGGCGTACGTCACCTACAACGTCAGCCAGACGTGGGGCTGGAACTTCTACCTGGCCCTTCTGGTGTCGATCCTGGTGACGGCCGGTGTCAGCATGGTGGTACAGCGCATCCTCCTCCAATGGGTGCTGCGCGAGACGGTGGGCGTCGCACTGTTGCTCGTTCTGTGGGCCGTTTTCTACTTCAACGGATGGGGTCACGTCTCCGCTGTTGCCACAGCGGCTGTCGTCGGTCTCATCGGCTACGGCGTGACGCGCCGGATCGAGCAGCACCTGGGGACCGGACAGACCAAGGAACTGCCCGTCTTTGGCTCGATCATGGTCACGATCGGCCTGCTCTTCGTCATCAAGCAGATCGTCCCGTCCATCTGGGGCTTCTCGGAACTCAACATGGGCGACCCCTGGGGACTCAACGTGACGAAGGTCGGAGGCCTCGTCCTGTCGCATGCCAAGCTCTGGACGATCGGGCTCATGGCCGCTGCGCTGGTGGCATTCTTCGCCGTCAACCGGTATACCAAGATCGGCGTGGCGATGCGGGCCACGCACTTCGACCATGAGGCAGCGGTTGCCCAGGGCATCTCCCTCAGGGTGGTGTTCGCGGTGGCGTTCGGCATCGCCGGTGGCGTGGCGGCATTGGCCGGCACGACCGCCGGTGCGGGGATCGCCCAACTCACCCCCAACCTGGACCTCGTCGTCTTCTTCGCCTTCCCTGCCATGATCCTCGGCGGGTTCGACTCGCCCGGTGGCGCTGTGTTGGGTGGTGTCATCATCGGGATCGTCCAGAACCTGACCAAGGTGTACCAACCCGAATGGGACCTCCAATGGCTCGGCGTGGGCTTCGACCGGGTCGCCGTGTACATCGTGATGCTGCTCGTCCTGATGGTCCGGCCCTACGGCCTCTTCGGCACCAAGGAGGTTCATCGGGTATGAGGCGACCACGGAGCGGGGGGATGCGGGGCTGATGTCGAGGCCGTGGAAGGACCTCAAGGTCCGCTATCAGGACGACCTGCGGCTGTTCGGTTCTCCGACGCTCCGAGCCGGCCTCGTTGTGATGGTCTTCGCCTACCTGTTCATTCCGGTCTGGTGGGAGACGTTCGCGGTCACCCGCCTGGTCGAAGGCTGGGGGCTCACGATGACGACCCTCAACTATGCGGGCATATTCGCCATCGGCGCCCTGGGCCTCAACCTCCTGACCGGGTACACGGGCCAGGTCTCGCTCGGGCACTCGGTGTTCATCGGGGTTGGCGCCTACTTCACCGCCTACGCGGGAGCGACCTGGGGCCTTCCCTTCTGGTTGTGGTTGCCCGGAGCGACTCTCTTGGGCTTCGCCGTCGGCTTCCTGATCGGCCCCTTTGCGCTCCGACTCCGGGGCAACTACCTGGTGGTCGTCACGCTCGGACTGGTTTTCGTCGGGGACCACGTTTTCCGCAACTGGAAGTCGGTCACCGGCGGGAACACGGGCGTCTCCGTGTCGAAGGCCTCCCTGGAGGTCGGGCCGTTCGACTTCCGGGACCTCACGTTGTTCGGCCATGGGTTCGAGAAGCAGCAGTCGTTCTTCTGGCTCATCTGGGGGTTCGTGGCGGTCACTGCACTCCTCGTGAAGAACATCGTCCGCACCCGGCCCGGTCGGGCGTTGCAGGCGGTACGCGACCGTGACATCGCCGCCGAAATCATCGGCATCGATCTCTTCCGATACAAGACGATGGCCTTCGCCATCTCGAGTGCGATCGCCGCGATGGCTGGTGGCCTCTACGGCACACTCCAGGCCTATGTGAGTCCGATCGACTTCGGGTTGCTCGTCGCAATCCAGTACATCGCCATGGTCATCCTCGGTGGGCTCGGCACCGTGCACGGTTCGATCATCGGGGCGCTGTTCGTGGGAGCGTTGCCTCGGGTGATCGACGGACTGGCGAAGGACTACGACCTTCCCGGCGTCGGTGGCGACAAGGGTGGCCTCGGGGGGATCCTGTCGGTCTCCTCACTGAACCACGTCATCTTCGGCCTGCTCATCGCAGGGTTCCTGCTGTTGGAGCCCCGGGGCATCGCTGGCATCTTGGCGCGCGTAAGAGCGTATTTCAAGGCATGGCCGTTCTCGTATTGACCGTCGTCCGGGGCGACTGGCCGGACCCGGCCTAGAGCCGGACGCGCTCGCTGTCGGGGTCGTAGAACGGCCGGTACGACGCTGTCGCCGGAACCCGCTCGCCGTTGACCCCGACCTCGAAGGTCCCTTCGATCACCTGTGGACGCGGGGTGTCGGGTTCGCTTCCGAGATAGGACATGCCGAGGGCGCCACCGACGGTGTGTCCGTACATGCCCGAGGTGATCCGCCCGACCAGTCGGCCGTCGCGAAACACCGGCTCGTCGTGGTACAGCAGGGGTTCGGGGTCGTCGAGGCGGAACTGCACGAGCCGACGGGTGAGGCCGGCCTCGCGTTGGGCGATCAGGGCCTCGCGACCGATGAACCCGCCGGGCTTGTCCCACGACACGCCCCAGGAGAGCCCTGCCTCGAGCGGCGTGTCCTCGTCGGCGATGTCGTCGCCCCAGTGGCGGTACGCCTTTTCCATGCGCAGCGAGTTCATGGCGTGGTAGCCGGCGAGCGTGAGGCCCTCCGGTGCACCCGACTCCCAGAGGGCGTCGAACACGCCGACGGCGAACTCGGTCGGCACGTACAGTTCCCAGCCCAACTCTCCCATGTAGGTGCGGCGCACGGCGATCGAGCGGGCGTAGGCGAGGTCGATCTCCTGGAGGGTTCCGAACGGGAACGCCTCGTTGCCGAGGTCGGTGTCGGTCAGCGGCGAGAGGATGCGGCGGGCCTCGGGTCCGAACACGCCGAGCGTCGCCCAGCCGGAGGTCACGTCGGTGACCGTCATCGTTGCGTCGGCGGGTGTGTGCCTGGCGATCCAGTCGGCGTCCTTGACCTGGGTTGAGAATGCCGTGACGACGAGGAAGCGTTCGTCGTCGAGGCGATTGACGGTGAGGTCCGCCTCGATCCCTCCGCGGTCGTTGAGCCAGGTGGTGTAGACGGACGTACCGGGCTCGGTGTCGACGTCGGCCGACGAGATCCGGTTCAGCACCTCGGCGGCATCCGGCCCCTGGACCAGCAGCTTGACGAGCGACGACTGGTCGAACAGGGCGGCGCCTTCCCGGCAGGCCCGGTGCTCGGCGGCCGAGTGCTCGAACCAGTTCTGCCGGCCGTACGAGTACTCGTAGACGGGGTCGACGCCCTCGGGGGCGAACCAGTTCGGGCGTTCCCACCCACCGCTCTCGCCATGGCAGGCCCCGAGGCCGGTCAGCCGGTCGTGGACCGCCGAGCGTCGCACGCCCCGGGCGGTCTCGACCTGTCGGAATGGCCAGTGCATTGCGTAGAGCAGCCCGAGGCCCTCGACGGAACGGTCCCGCAGGTAGCGGCGGTTGGCCTGGAAGGCCTGCATGCGTCGGATGTCGACGTCCCAGAGGTCCATGGGCGGCTTTCCGTCGACGATCCAGTCGGCGAGCACCTTGCCGACCCCGCCCGCCGACTGGAGGCCGATCGAGTTGAAGCCCGTCGCCACGAACAGGTTGCGCACCTCGGGGGTTTCGCCGAGCAGGTAGCGGTCGTCGGGCGTGAACGATTCGGGGCCGTTGAACTCGAGTCGCAACGGCACCTCGGCGAGCATCGGGATGCGTTCACAGATCCCTTCGTAGACGGGCGCCATGTGGTCCCAGTCGAACGGGAACTGCATGTTCGGCCGGTCGATCGGGATGCCGTCGGTGCCGAACGGCTTGGCGACGGGTTCGAAGAAGCCCACCATGAGGCGGCCGGCTTCTTCCTTGACGTAGGTGCAGTTGTCGGTGTCGCGTAGGACCGGAAGGCCGCTGGGCAGGTCGGGTATGCCGTCGGTGACGAGGTAGAAGTGCTCGCAGGCGGCCAGTGGGATGTTGACGCCGATGTCGCGGCCCAGTTGGTGCGACCACATGCCTGCCGCCACGACGACGTGTTCGGCGTCGATCGGCCCGTGGTCGGTGTCGACGCCGACGGCTCGGCCGTCGGCGGTGCGGATGCGTTCGACCGATACGCCCTCCATGACCCGGGCCCCATTTTCCCTGGCGACGGCGGCCAGGGCCATGGTGGTGTCGATGGGCGAGGTCTGGCCGTCGCCGGGGAGCCAGACGCCGCCGAGGATGCCCTCGGGGTTCAGGAGTGGCCAGCGGTCGAGCAGTTCGTCGGGTCCGATGACGTCGACGTCGACGCCGAAGCAGTTGGCCATGCCGGCGCCACGGACCAGCTCCTCCAGCCGTTCCGGGTTGTCGGCGACGCTGACGGAGCCGGTCTGCCTGAAGCCGGTCGGGTGGCCCATCTCGTTTTCGAGCCGGTCGTAGAGCTCGGCGGTGTAGGCGGCCAGCCGGGTCATGTTCTGGGTGGCCCGCAGGCAGCCCACGAGGCCGGCGGCGTGCCAGGTCGTACCGCTGGTGAGGGTGTGGCGTTCGAGAAGGGCGATGTCGGTCCAGCCCAACTCGGTGAGGTGGTAGGCGATGCTGGCGCCGACGACGCCACCCCCGATGATGACGACCTGTGCACGGTCGGGGACCTGTGGTGCCACGGTGACCTCCGGGGGGAGACGGCGGGCGGTGCAGTTTGCACCTACTCCCTTGCAGTTAGAAACAGATTTGTATAAGTTACGGAATCTAACATCGGTGGCGTTCGTCACGCCCATCTCCACCATGCGGTGGCCCGGACCTGCGAGTGCCGACCGGAGTGTACGACCCATCGACCCAACAGCACAGGTGCCATGCATGAGCGGTCAGCGTGAACGAGCCCAGCGCCACCTCGTGCCCCACTTCACCCCCGCCGCCGCCTGGCACAGCGACACCCTCCCCATCTTCGAGCGGGGCGAAGGCTGCTACCTCTACGACACCGACGGCAATGAATGGCTGGACGGCCTCGCCGGGCTGTTCTGCGTCAACATCGGACACGGCCGCACCGACCTGGCCGAAGCCGCCGCCGCCCAGATGGGCCGCCTCGCCTATGCCAGCAACTGGGGTAACGCCCACCCGCCGTCCATCGAGGCGGCATCGATGGTCGCCGGCTTCGCCCCGGGCGACCTGTCCGAGGTGTTCTTCGTCAGCTCCGGTTCAGAGGCCGTCGAGTCTGCGCTCAAGTTCGCCCGCAACTACCACCTCTCACAGGGCGACGAGGGCCGCTACAAGGTCATCTCCCGCAACTGGGCGTATCACGGAACCACCCTCGGTGCCCTCGCCGTCACCGGCATCCCGAAGTTCCGCGACCCGTTCCTCCCCCTGCTCTGGGACGGCGTCCGCCACGTGCCCAACACCCGCCAGTGCACCTCGCCGGTCGGCACCCCGGTCGCCGACCTGTCGTGCGTACAGGCCATCGAAGAGACGATCCTCGCCGAAGGCCCCGAGACCGTCGCCATGGTCATAGCGGAACCGGTCCAGAACGGCGGTGGAGTCCTGGTTCCCCCCGACGGCTACTGGCAGGAACTGCGGCGCATCTGCGACCGCCACGGTGTCCTCCTGATCGCCGACGAGGTCATCTGCTCGTTCGGGCGCTTCGGCCACTGGTTCGCCAGCGAGCGCTTCGGCGTCGTGCCCGACATGATCACGTTCGCCAAGGGCGTCACCTCCGCCTACCAGCCCCTCGGCGGCGTGGTCATCCGTGGCGAGCTGGTCGAAGCCGTCAACGACTCGCCGATGGGCACCTACATGCACGGCTCCACGTTCGGCGGTCACCCCGTCGCCTCCGCCGTTGCTGTCGCCAACATGTCCGCCATGCGCGACGAGGGTCTCATGGGCCACGTGCGTGACAACGAGGTCGGCATGGCGGAATCGCTCGCCAAGCTGGCCGACGCCCATCCGTGTGTGAAAGAGGTGCGGGGCGCCGGCTTCTTCTATGCCATCGACCTCTGTGCCGACCGTGCATCGGGTTGTGAGTTGAGCTCTTCGCAGGAGGCGGGCCTGCGGGGTGGCGTTCTGGGTGGCTTCGTACGTGAGCAGCACATGACGGTTCGACCTGACGACCGTGGCTATACGGGCCTGAGCATCTCGCCGCCGCTGATCGCCGACGGACCTGTGGTCGAGGACCTCATGACCCGGACCGACCGGGTGCTGGAGCGCACGCGCTCCTGGCTGGCCGAGAACGACTGATTCTTCCGAATGGACATCGTTGTCGTGAACATATTCATCATCGGCGTGATCGGGGTGGCGATGGACATCGTCATGCGGATACTCGAGGCGCGGCTCATCCCCTGGCGCTGCAGGGGCTGATCGGGATCCGATCCTCGTGAGCGGTCCGCAGCCGACAGTCGTGGCCGACTGGTACGAGCGGGCCCGTGCCGATCCGGCGCGGGTCATCCTCGCCGACCTGGGCGATCGGCGGACCGACGAGGCAGCCGCCTTCCTGCGGGACGAGGGCCTCGCCGTCATCGTCGAGCCCGTCCTCGACCCGGACGACGTCGACTGCGACCCGGCGGTCGCCGCCGGACTCGACCCGGCCGACCCGGTGGTTGCCTCCACCCTCCTCGTGCGGGCCGGTCGGGCCGATGCAGCGGTGGCAGGGGCCAACCGGCCGTCCTCCGACGTGGTCCGGGCCGGCCTCAAGGTCCTGGGAGTGGCCCCCGGGGTTTCGATCGTCAGCAGTTGCTTCCTGATGGTGCTGTCCGACGGTCGCCCGGTCACGTTCGGCGACTGCGGCGTGGTGCCCGATCCCGATGCCGAACAGCTGGCGTCCATCGCCGTTGCGTCGGCAGTGACCCATGCGGCGCTCACGGGGGAGGAGCCCCGGGTGGCGATGCTTTCGTTCTCCACGAAGGGCAGTGCCGAGCACCCGCGTGTCGACAAGGTGCGGACAGCGACGCAACTGCTCCACGAGTCGGTGCCCGACCTGGTCGTGGACGGCGAGCTCCAGTTCGACGCCGCCTGGGACACCGAGGTGGCCGCCTCGAAGGCCCCGAAATCAGCCGTGGCCGGCCGGGCCAACGTGTTCATCTTCCCGGACCTCGACAGCGGCAATATCGCCTACAAGGTCACCGAACGCCTCGGCGGCGCACGCGCCTACGGACCTTTGCTGCAGGGCCTCGACGGGGTGCTCCACGACCTGTCCCGGGGATGCTCATCTTCCGACATCGTCGACGTGGCTGTGATCGCCGGCCTCATGGCCGGTTCCTCGCGGGGCTGAGGGAGCCCATGCCGCTCGAGGTCGTTCTCCTGGTGTTGGTCTCTTCCGTGATCCACGCCGGGTGGAATGCCCGACTCCATCGCATGGAGAACCCCGAGGTGGTGATCGTCATGGCGTACCTGTGCGTCGGCGTCGTCCTCCTGCCCGCGGCGGTGGTCGACCCGCCGGTCGAGGTGCTGGGCTGGACCTTCGCCTCCACTGCGGCACAGGCCGTCTACGTCGGCTGCCTCGGGTCGGCCTACCGCGACGGCAGACTCAGCGTCGCCTATCCGATCGCCCGTGGCACGGCGCCGCTGCTCGTCGGACTGGGTGGCTGGTGGCTGTTGGGAGAGACGCCGTCGGCTGCCACGTCGATCGGCCTGGTGGTCCTGACCGTAGGGCTGCTCCTCGTGGCGGGCCTCGGAGCCCGACTCCGGGAGGGGCGCGCAATCGCCATGGCGCTGTTCACGGGCCTGGGCACGGTCGCCTATTCGCTCATCGACGCACGGTCTGTCGACCTCACCGGCGTACTCGGGTACCTCTCGGTCATCATGGTCCTGAGCTCCCTGGTGGTCCTTGCGGTGCGACGCCCCGGGGCGGAGAGGATTCGGGCCTCGTTGTGGCCCGGAGCCCTGATCGGCGTCAGGCAGGGGTCGGCGTATGCGCTCATCCTGCTCGCCTTCCAGCAGGCACAGGCGGGCCAGGTGGCAGGCCTGCGACAGGTTTCGGTGGTGATCGGCGTGCTCCTGGCCCGGGAGGCGCTGGGGCCGAGGGCCCTGGGCGGGGCGCTGGCGGTGGCGGTCGGTGCGGCGCTCGTCGTCTGGTGATGTGCCACGATGGAGACTATGCGGTCTAACTGGGATGTGAGAGGTGCTAACGCTATGGTGAAAACATGAGCCGACGGACACTCGACACCGATCAGGTCGTCGCAGCGGCCGCAACGCTGGCCGACAGTGAGGGACTCGACGCAGTGACCCTCACCCGCGTAGCCAACGAACTGGGGGTCCGCCAGCCTGCCCTCTACCGGCACGTCGCCGGCTTCGACGCCCTGGTCCGACTACTGGGCCTGCGTGGCCGCGAGATCCTGGCCGAACGACTCGCAGCCGCAGCCGTCGGTGTCGCCGGCAACGATGCGGTGCGGGCAGTGGGAGGTGCCTGGCGGGAAATGGTTCATGAGCACCCTGGCCTCTATGCCGCGACCGACCGCTATCCGTGTGCCGGCGATGTCGAACTCGAGGCGGCCGTCGACAGGGTCGTCGCCGTCCTGGGTCGGGCCCTGACCGCCTACGACCTCACCGAAGACGAAGAGGTCCATGCCGCCCGGACCATGCGGGCGGCGTTCCACGGCTTCGCCCACCTCGAAGCCGGCGACGGCTTCCCCCAGCCCCACGACACCGACGACACGTTCGACCACATGCTCGACCTGCTCTGCAGCGGCATCCAGCCCAGGGTCACCCGGTAGCCGGGCTTTCGGGTGACCAGAGTCCGAGAAGGCCGTCTGCTCCAATGACCCGGCTCGGCTTCGTGCTCGATTCGGGCAACTGCATCGGCTGCCACGCCTGCACCGTGGCGTGCAAGAGCGAACACGACGTACCGGTCGGCGTCAACCGCACCTGGGTCAAGTACGTCGAGACCGGCGTCTTCCCCGACACCGACCGGCACTTCTCTGTCATGCGGTGCAACCAGTGCGAGGACGCACCCTGCATGACCATCTGCCCGACGTCGGCACTGTTCCGTGCCGACAACGGCGTGGTCGACTTCGACGACCACAACTGCATCGGCTGCAAGGCGTGCACCAACGCCTGCCCGTACGACGCCATCTACATCAACCCGGCCACCTCCACGGCCCACAAGTGCAACTTCTGCAACCACCGGATCGAAGAGGGGCTCGAGCCGTCGTGCGTGATCGTCTGTCCGACCCGGGCCATCCGGGTCGGCGACCTCGACGATCCCGACTCCGAGATCTCCCGCCTCCATGCCAACGGCGGGGGCAGCGTGCGGTCCCCTGAGCAGAACACCCGCCCCAGGGTGGTCTACAAGGATGCCGAACCCTCGTCGCTCGACCCGTTGGCCTCAGCAATCGCCCCCGACGGCCTCATCTGGGCCGACACCACCCCGGCACACCCCACGCCGACTCCCGTGGCGATCACCGCCGCACCCTCCCGCGACGACGGTGCCGAAATGGCCCGCACCGTCTACACCACACAGCACAGGCCCATCTGGGGAACCATGGTGTCCGGCTACCTCGTAACCAAGGCCATCGCCGCCGGCGTGATGCTGGTCACTGCGCTTCTGGTGGTGCTCGGCCACGGCTCCGAACAGGCAGCCGTCGGCGTCGTGCCACCGATGGTCGCCGGCGCCTTCCTGGCCCTCACCGGGGTCCTGCTGGTGGGCGACCTCAGACAACCCGGCCGCTTCCACTACCTCATCACCCGCGGCAACCGCAGTTCATGGCTGGTCAGGGGCGCCTATGTCCTGGCCGGGTTCGCCGTGTGCCTCGCCGCCTGGTGGATCGCCGGCCTGGCCGAAGCCGGCGCGGCCCTGCCCCTGCTGGTCGTGCCGACCGTGCTGTTCGCCCTCGGGACCGCCGGCTACACGGCCTTCCTGTTCGCCCAGTGCGAGGGCCGAGACCTCTGGCAAGGGCGCCTGCTGCTCCCGGTCCTGCTGTCGCAGGCGGTGGTCGCCGGCGGTGCGGCGACGATGGTCCTCGACCTGTTCCTGGAGGTGCCCGAGATCGTGGCGGTACAGACCATGCTGGCGATCGGCCTCGGCGCCAACGTGGTGCTGGTGGTAGTCGAGGCGAGGGGCCGCCACTCCCGACACGTCACGATGGCGATCGCCGACCTGACCCTGGGGGCACAGCGCACCCGCTACCTCCTGTGGCTGTTCCTGGTCCCGGTCGCCTACCCGCTCATCCTGCTCGGCGGCGTGCCGGCGGCCGTCGGCGGCATCTGTGCGCTGGTCGGCCTGTTCGTCTACGAGGACGCCTATGTGCGGGCCGGCCAGTCGGTGCCGCTCTCATGACGGAGGTGCTGTCGTGCTGAACGCCTACCCGCCCGAGGACCAGTGGGACGACCACCAGTCCCTCGACGCCAAGGAATGGCCCCGCAGGGTGAAACGCCGCTTCCGACTGGTGCCGACCACCTGCTTCAACTGCGAGGCCAACTGCGGGCTGCTGGCCTGGGTGGACAAGGACACCGGCAGGATCGCCAAGTTCGAGGGCAACCCCGTCCACCCCGCCAGCCGGGGTCGCAATTGCGCCAAGGGCCCCGCCACCCTCAACCAGGTCGAGGACCCCGAACGGATCCTGTACCCCATGAAGCGGGTGGGCGAACGTGGCGAAGGACTGTGGGAGCGCATCGCCTGGGACCAGGCCCTCGACGAGATCGGAGGACGCATCGGCAGGGCCTTCCGGGAGGACCGGAAGCACGAGGTCATGTACCACGTAGGCCGGATGGGCGACGACACCTACATGGAACGCGTGCTCCACGCATGGGGCATCGACGGCCACAACAGCCACACCAACATCTGTTCCAGCGGCGCACGGGTCGGCTTCGCCACCTGGATGGGCTTCGACCGGCCGTCGCCCGACTTCGCCAACGCCAAGGTCATCTTCCTCATCTCCTCGCACCTCGAGGCCGGCCACTACTTCAACCCCCACGCCCAACGGATCCTGGAAGGGAAGGCGAACGGCGCAACGATCATCTGCGTCGACCCTCGCCTGTCGAACACGGCATCGCAGGCCGACCACTGGTTCTCGGCATGGCCGGGCACCGAGGCGTTCCTGCTGCTCGCCATCGCCCGCCTGCTCATCGAGAACGGCACCTGGGACCGGGAGTTCGTCGAGCGCTGGGTCAACTGGGAGACCTACCTCAGCGAGACCCGCCCCGACCTCGACCCGGTCTTCGACAACGTCGGGCCCGCGCTCCTCGACCACTACGCCGACTACACGCCTGCCGAGGCGGCACGGGTGTGCGGCATCGACGAGGACCGCATCCGCGAGGTTGCACGGGTCATCGGTGCCGGCCTGGGCGGCTTCGCCGGCCACACCTGGCGGGCGGCGTCGGCCGGCAACGAGGGAGGCTGGCAGGTGTCGCGCTGCCTCTGGTTCGTCAACGTGCTCACCGGCAGCGTCGGCACCGAGGGCGGCACCAACGCCAACGGCTGGGACAAGTTCATCCCCGTCACCCCGATCAATCCCGAACCCCAGGCCGAATGGAACGACCTGACCTGGCCCGCCGAGTACCCGCTGACCCACCACGAACTGTCGATCCTGCTTCCGCACTTCCTCAAGTCAGGGCGGGGGAAGCTCGACACCTACTTCACCCGGGTGTACAACCCGCTGTGGACCAACCCCGACGGCTTCACGTGGCTCGAGGTCCTCTCCGACCCCGAGAAGGTCGGCTGCCACGTGGCACTCACCCCCACCTGGAACGAGTCGGCATGGTTCGCCGACTACGCGCTGCCCATGGGCGTGGCTTCCGAGAGGCACGACGTTGCCAGCTTCGAGACCCACAACGGTCGGTGGATCGGCTTCCGCCAACCGGTGATGCGCCGCCACGGCGAACTCGAGGGCGAGACCTTCGACCGTACCCACGAGGCCAACCCGGGGGAGGTCTGGGAGGAGCAGGAGTTCTGGATCGACCTGTCGTGGCGCATCGACCCCGACGGTTCTCTCGGCATCCGCCACCAGTTCGAGAGCCGCGAGAACCCCGGCACGCCCCTCACGCTCGACGAGTACTACGCGATGCTGTTCGAGGGGTCGGTTCCCGGCCTGCCGGAGACCGCCGACGCCGAGGGCGTCACACCGCTTGAGTACATGCGCCGCAAGGGCGCCTTCGCCCTGCCCGGTGACCAGTACCGGGTCTACGAGCGTCCCGTCTCCGATGCAGACCTGGCCGGCACCGAAAGGGACGAACGGGGCGTCTACCGGAAGCCCGGAACCGCCGGCTCCTATGGCTCGCTGGACGAGATCAGCGGCCACATGCCGTTGGTCGGCGACGGCTCGCCGGCCATCGACATCGACGGCGAGGCGAGGTTCGGCTTCCCGACCCCGTCCAAGAAGCTCGAGTTGTTCTCCGAGACGATGCGCGACTGGGGCTGGCCCGAGTACGCCACGCCGACGTTCATCAGGAGCCAGGTCCACTGGGAGGACCTCGACTTCGTCGCCGGCGAGCGGATCCTCGTCCCCACCTTCCGGATCCCGACCCTGGTCCACACCCGGTCGGCCAACTCCGAATGGCTCAACGAGATCAGCCACCGCCATCCACTGTGGGTCCACCCCGGCGACGCCGAGGAACTCGGCATCGAGGTGAACGGCCTGGTGCGGATCAGCACCCGGATCGGCCACTACGTGATCGTCGCCTGGCGCACCGAGGGCATCCGTCCGGGCGTCGTGGCGGCCAGCCACCACATGGGCCGCTGGCGCCTCGACGAGGACAAGGCCCGCTCCTGGGGTGCCGGCAAGGCGTCGATCGACCGGGATGCCGACGGCCGTTGGCGCCTGCGCCACGAGCACGGCAACCAGCCGTACGACAGCGCCGAGCCCGACACCGGGCGCATCTGGTGGTCCGACACGGGCGTCCACCAGAACCTGACCTTCCCGGTGCAACCCGACCCGGTCAGCGGCATGCACTGTTGGCTGCAACGGGTGACCGTCGGCCCGGCGCAGCCCGGTGACGAGTACGGCGACGTCGTGGTCGACACCGACGCCTCGCACGCCGTGTTCGAGGAGTGGCTTGCCAGGACGCGCCCGGGCCCGGGGCCCGGCGGCCTGCGGCGACCGCTCTGGTTCGTCCGCCCCGTCAAGCCGAAGGCAACCGCCTACCAGGCGGACTGAGTGCAGGGAAGAAGCGGTCCCGACGCGTGATGACCCCGGACTCGTTCCGGGGAACTGCCGGGGTCATCGACTTGGCGGAAGGTATGGGATTTGAACCCATGGTGACCCGGAGGCCACAACGGCTTTCGAGGCCGCCCCATTCGTCCGCTCTGGCAACCTTCCACCGACGAGGCTAGCCAGCGGGCAGAACCCGGCCAACGGCGTTCCGGTCAGCGCCGTTCGGCGAAGAAGTCCACGAGCAGCGCCGCACATTCGTCGCTGCGGACGCCGTGGCTGACGGGAAACTCGTGGTTCAGGCGGGGGTCGGCCCCCAGGTGGTACAGCGACCCCAGGGAACCTGCGTCCATGTTCGGCGCACCGGAGACGACGCGTCCGATCCGCGACGCCCAGGCAGCGCCGGCGCACATCGGGCAGGGCTCGAGTGTGACCACGAGCGTCGCGCCATCGAGTCGCCACGAGCCGATGGCCTCGGCGGCGTCGCGCAGTGCCAGCACCTCGGCGTGGGCCGTGGGGTCCCCGGTGGCTTCCCGCTCGTTGTGCCGGCGGGCGACGACCTCGCCTTCGAGGACGACCACCGCACCGATCGGTACGTCGCCGGCGGCAGCGGCCAGGCGGGCCTCGTCGAGGGCGATGCCCATGAGCGCCTCGTCGTCCATGACGGCGACGATAGGTGCGGGACGCGCCACACCCGCCCTCGAGCGTGGCGGCCAGGCGATCTGCGGCACCCCGGGGGTTCCGCTGAGAGCTGCTGCCTTCCGGCCCTGACCCGGTTCACGGGCCCCGGTCGCACAGGACCCGACCGCCACACTCGAAGACGGGTGTGCATCGAGACGATACCCACAGCCCATGTCCTGTGCACCGGTGCCCTGCACCCGTCGGAAAAGCGGCCGGTAGCCTTGCGTCCGGAATCCGCCCCGGGGCGGGCCCCGGAGGGATGCGAGAGCGGACGAATCGGCACGCTTGGAAAGCGTGTGTGGCCCCGGTCACCGTGGGTTCGAATCCCACTCCCTCCGCCGGCGGTGGCCCGCGGCACGCCTCCGAGCGTGTCGCAGGGCCGCTGTAGGGTGAGCGGTGCATGGAGTACACAGCCCTCTACCGTCGCTACCGACCGCGCCGGTTCGACGAGATCCGGAGTCAGGAGCATGTCGTCGCGGCGCTTCGCAACGCCGTCCGCGAGGACCGCGTCCACCACGCCTACCTCCTCAGCGGGCCACGGGGCACCGGCAAGACCACCGCCGCTCGGATCCTGGCCAAGGCCCTCAACTGCACGGCGCCGGCCGACGGCGAGCCCTGCTGCGAGTGCGAGTCGTGCCTGGCCATCGACGCCGGCCGGTCCTTCGACCTTCACGAACTCGACGCCGCGTCCAACAACAAGGTCGACGACATCCGGGACCTGCTGGCCAAGGTCGCCCTCGGCACGCCGGGCCGGACCAAGGTGTACCTCCTCGACGAGGTCCACATGCTCACCCCCGGTGCCGAGAACGCCCTCCTCAAGACTCTCGAGGAGCCGCCCGGCCACGTCGTGTTCGTGCTCGCCACCACCGAGCCCCACAAGGTCGTCGAGACCATCCGCAGCCGGTCCCAGCACCTCGAGCTGGGGCTGCTGCCGGCTGGTGAGCTCGCATTGCTGGTCGCCGACGTGGTTGCCGACGCCGGCCTCGACGTGGACGAGGAGGGTCAGGCGCAGGCGGTGCGCTTCGGACGCGGCTCGGCGCGCGATGCGCTGTCCGCCCTCGACCGGGTAGTCGCCGGCGGCATCACCGCCGAAGATTCCTCGACAGCGGAACTGCTTGGCGCCCTCGTCGCCTCGGACGCTGCAGCGGCCCTGGGGGCGATCGCCACGGGCATCTCGCGTGGACGCGAGCCCCGGGTCCTGGGCGAGGCCCTCCTGTCGGCGCTGCGCGATGTCTTCCTCGTCCGCATGGGCGTGCCGCCCGAACAACTTTCCGACGACGACCGGGCCCGGGCCGAGTCGTTCGCAGAGTCCCTTCCCCCCGCAGCGATCACGCGGGCACTCGAGGTGCTCGGCACCGCCCTGGTCGACATGCGTCGGGCACCCGATCCCCGGGTGGACCTCGAGGTCGCCCTGGTCCGTCTGGCGACGCCACCCGGTGGTGAGTTCGGGTCTGCTCCAGCCGAGTCGCCGGCCCTCGACGATCTGGTCCGACGCATCGAGCAACTCGAACAGGCCCTGGCGCAGGGCAGGCCGGTTGCCGGGTCGGGTGCAACGCCGCCACCGGTGCCTCCCAGGCCTTCCCGGAGAGGGCCGGCGGCGAAGGCCCGCGAGATCCTCGCCGCCAGCGAGGCACCTCCCGAGTCACCTGCAGATACGGCCTCGGCCGAGGTGGCCCCCGAGCAGGAGCCGGTTCCGGTGGCACCGGCCCCCGAGGGCGACCTCCCCGACCGCGACGCACTGGCCCTTGCCTGGGGAGACGAGGTCCTCGCCCGCCTCAGCAAGAAGGCCAAGGCCAGGTTCGCCATGGGACGGTTCACCGAGGTCGTCGACGGCGTGGCGGTCCTGGCACTCCCGAACAAGCCGCACCTGGTGCGCTGCACCGAACTGGTCGGTGAGGTCGAGGGTGCCCTGGCCGAGCAGTTCGGCGTGGCCGTGCCGATCCGTCTGGTCGTCGACGAGGATGCGATCCGCCCACCTCCCCGGCCGGGTGTCGGCAAGCCTGCGGACGGTAAGCCCGTGGAGGAAGTTGTCGACGAGGACGAAGAAGAGTCCATCGACCCTGACGAACTGGTCGATGCCGACGCCGTCGTCGGCTCCGCCGTCGAACGCATCACCGAGGCGTTCCCCGGCGTGAGCGTCGTCGAGCCCGACTGACCCGACCGGGATTCCGTCCACCGTGTACGCCGACGCCGTCCAGCAGGTCATCGACGAACTGGGCCGACTCCCGGGGATCGGTCCCCGGTCGGCGCAGCGGCTCGCCTTCCACCTCCTCGAGTCAGACCCCACCGACGTCGAGCGGCTGACGGCAGCCATTGTCGAGATGCGTTCCCGGGTTCGGTTCTGCACGCGGTGTTTCAACATCTCCGAGGACGACCTCTGCACCATCTGTGCCGACACACGACGGGAGGGTTCACTGCTGTGTGTCGTCGAGGAGCCGCGCGATGTGGTGGCGGTCGAGCGCACTGCCGAGTTCCGGGGTCGGTACCACGTGCTCGGTGGTTCGATCAGCCCCATCGACGGTGTCGGCCCCGAACAGCTCCGCATCAGGGAATTGCTGGCCAGGCTCGAGCCGGAAGCCGTGGCCGAGGTGATCCTGGCCACGAACCCCAACATCGAGGGTGAGGCCACCGCCATGTACCTGGCCCGGTTGCTCGAGCCTCTGGGGGTGGAGGTCACCAAGATCGCCAGCGGACTGCCGGTGGGTGGTGACCTCGAGTACGCCGACGAGTTGACCCTGGGCCGGGCGCTGGAGGGGCGGCGCAGGCTCGGTGGGGACTGAGCATGGCGCCGGTGGGGAAAATGGAAACGCCCCCCGGGGGGCCGGTGCGGGCGGTACCGGCGACCCTCAGAGGGCGCTTCCTTTGGTTGGGTGGAGGGGTGTTCCCAACGTGTTGCGATCACATTACAACAATGACGAGGCCGTGACAAGTCGGGCAGGTTTTCCACAGGCACGCCCGAAATGACGGGGAGGTTCCCCGGACATGCCACGATGGCCCCGGGACGGCGCCCCACGATCCGCAGACGCCCCGACAGCGAGGACCACGCATGCTCCTGACCCAGATCGACCATGTCGCCATCGCCGTCCACGACCTCGAGGCGGCGATCGACTACCACGCCCGGGCCTTCGGCGCCGAGGTCTGCCATCGGGAGGTTGTCGACCAGGACGGCGTCGAGGAGGCCATGCTGCGCGTCGGCGAGTCCTACCTCCAACTCACGACGGGAACCCGGCCCGACTCGCCGATAAGCAGGTTTCTCGAGAAACGGGGCGAGGGCATCCACCACGTCGGCTACCGGGTCGACGACTGCACAGCGGCCCTTGCTGCCGTCGTGGCCGCCGGCGGAAGGGCCATCGACGAGGCCCCCCGCCCCGGATCCCGGGGCTCCACGGTCGCCTTCGTCCATCCGAAGGGCTCCTTCGGCACCCTCATCGAACTAGTCCAACCTGGAGGGGACCCGAACTAGACCACCGGGCGAAGGGCAGGAGGCACAGCGTGGAGGTCCACCTCGTCGACGGGACGTACGAACTGTTCCGCCACCACTTCGCGGTGCCATCGCACCAGACCGCCGACGGCGTCGAGGTGGCGGCCACGCGAGCCGTCGTCGGCTCGATCCTCGGGATGCTCGAGGGCGGCGCCACGCACGTCGGGGTCGCCACCGACCAGGTGGTCGAGTCGTTCCGCAACGACATTTTCGAGGGCTACAAGACAGGTGAAGGAACGCCGCCGGAACTGTTCGCCCAGTTCCCGCTGCTCAAGGCCGCGCTCGAGGCGGCCGGCTTCCGCGTCTTCGCCATGGTCGAACACGAGGCCGACGACGCAATGGGGGCAGCGGCGGTGAAGGCCGCAGAGGATCCCCGGGTCGACCGCATCCTCATCTGCACCCCCGACAAGGACCTCGCCCAGGTCGTCGATGACGGGCTCCGCATCGTTCAGCACGATCGCCGCAAGGACATCGTCTACGACCGGGACGGGATCATCGAGCGCTTCGGCGTGCGGCCCGAATCGATTCCCGACTACCTGGCGCTGGTCGGCGACACCGCCGACGGCATCCCCGGTTTGCCCGGTTGGGGGGCGAAGTCGTCGTCCACGATGCTGGCCAGATACCTCCACCTCGAGGAGATCCCGGACGACGCCAACGACTGGGACGTGGCCGTGCGTGGCGCCACACGGTTGGCGACGGTGCTCGCCGAAGGTCGTGAGGACGCCGAGCTCTACCGGCGCCTGGCCACACTCGACCTCGAAGCCCCGGTCATGGAAGATGTCGACGAACTCTGCTGGACGGGCCCACAGCCCCATTTCGCCGAGATGTGCCGCAGCCTCGACGGCCCACGCCTGGCTGAGCGGGCCGACCGGCTGGCAGCCCGGCTGGCCTGAGCGGTGCGGATCGCCTCCGGTCGCTACCCTGTGCCCCCGATGACACAGCATTCCATGAGCGACCGGCTCGACGACCTCCGCAAGCGGCGGGAGGAGGCCCTCCACGCCGGCTCCGAGCGCGCGGTCGAACGCCAGCACGACAAGGGCAAGTTGCTCGCCCGCGAACGCATCGACTACCTGCTCGACGAGGGCTCGTTCAACGAACTCGACCTGCTGGTCCGCCACCGGGCCCACGACAGCGGCATCGAGGAACGCCCCTACACCGACGGCGTCATCACCGGCTGGGGGACCGTCGACGGCCGCCGGGTGTTCGTGTTCGCCCAGGACTTCACCGTCTTCGGAGGCGCCCTCGGGGAGGCCTTCGCCAGAAAGCTCCACAAGGTGATGGACCTTGCCCACTCGGTCGGAGCCCCGATGATCGGCCTCAACGACGGTGCCGGCGCCCGCATCCAGGAGGGCGTCGTCAGCCTCGACGGCTACGGCGGCATCTTCTACCGCAACGTGCAGTCCTCAGGCGTGATCCCCCAGATCAGCGTGATCCTCGGCCCCTGTGCCGGCGGCGCCGTGTACAGCCCGGCGATGACCGACTTCATCTTCATGGTGCGGGAGAAGTCACACATGTTCATAACGGGTCCGGACGTCGTCAGGACGGTCACCGGCGAGGAGGTCTCCCTCGAGGAACTCGGCGGCGCCGGCACCCATGCCACCAAGTCGGGTGTGGCCACCTTCGTGGGGGAAGACGAACACCAGGTCCTCGACGAGGTCAAGGTGCTGCTGTCGTACCTGCCGTCGAACAACATCGACCTGCCACCGACCATCGACTGCGACGATCCCGCCGACCGGTTGTGTCCCGAACTCGAGGACCTCATGCCCGACAGCTCCAACGTGCCCTACGACATGCGCCAGGTCATCACCGCTGTCGTCGACGACGGCGAGTTCATGGAGTACCACTCAGCCTGGGCCGGGAACATCGTGTGCGGCTTCGCCCGCCTCGACGGCCGATCCGTCGGCGTGGTCGGCAACCAGCCCATGATGCTCGCCGGGGTGCTCGACATCCAGGCCGCCGAGAAGGCCGCCCGGTTCGTCCGCACCTGCGACGCCTTCAACCTCCCGCTCGTCACGTTCGTCGACGTTCCCGGCTTCCTGCCCGGCGTAGACCAGGAATACGGCGGCATCATCCGCCACGGCGCCAAGTTGCTCTACGCCTACTGCGAGGCAACGGTGCCGCGCATCCAGGTCATCACCCGGAAGGCCTACGGCGGCGCCTACGTCGTCATGGACTCGAAGTCGGTCGGTTCCGACCTGTCGTTGGCCTGGCCCACGGCCGAGTTGGCCGTGATGGGCCCGCAGGGCGCCGTTGAGATCCTGTACCGCCGTGAGTTGGCCGACGCCGCCGACCCGGTCGCCCGCCGGGCCGAGCTCATCGACGAGTACTCAGAGCGCTACACCAACCCGTACGTGTCCGCCGAACACGGCTTCGTCGACGACGTGATCGCCCCGTCCGAGACACGGGTCAGGTTGATCGCAGGCCTCGAGATGCTGGTCGGCAAGCGCGAGGAACTTCCCCAGCGCAAGCACGGCAACGTGCCGCTGTAGCCACGATGCGAGACACCGGTGCTGACCGTTCCGTGGTCGTAGACGAGTACGACTCCACGACCCGGATCGAGGCACCGGGGGCCACCGAAGCCCAGGTCCAGGCCATCCTCGCCGCGTACAGCGAACTCTGGCCGAACCCCGTGGCGACCCGGCCGGCCGACGTCCCGACGTGGCGCTTCTCGGGCCGCTGGTGGGTCGACTCCCGGCTCCCCAGACGCCGGTCGGTCAACTAGCAGTACGTCAACCAGCCGTATACGGCGACGATTTCGTCCAGTCGGGCCCGGCGGCGCCAGCCAACTCGGCGAGACGGTCGAGGTAGTCGCAGCGGGAGACCTCGATCGCTCCGAGTCCGACGAGGTGTGGGGTGGCCCACTGGACGTCGACGAGGCGGTCGTTGCCTGTTCCGAGCAGATCCACCAGCCCGATCAGCGCCACCTTCGAGGCGTCCGTGCGCCGGTGGAACATCGACTCGCCGGCGAACAGGCCGCCGAGGGCAACACCGTAGAGTCCGCCGGCCAGGCCCTCGTCGTCCCACGCCTCGATGGAGTGTGCCCAGCCGAGATCGTGGAGTTCGGTGTAGGCGGCGGACATCTGGTTGTCGATCCAGCGGCTCGGCCGGTCGGGATCGGCGCAGGCCCCGAGCACCTCGGCGAAGGCGGTGTCGACCCGCACCTCGTAGCGGCGACATGACCGCCTCAGCGACCGGCTGACCACGAGATCGTCGGGACGGAGTACGCCCCGCGGGTCCGGCGACCACCAGGCGACGGCACCGTCCTGTTCGACGGGCATCGGGAACAGCCCCGACCGGTAGGCGCAGAGGAGCGTGCCGGGGTCGAGGTCTGCGCCGATGCCCACGATGCCGTGCTCGTCGGCGCTGTCGGCCGGCGGGAAGAGCCAGGCGCTGGGCGGTGGCTCTGTGGGCATGGGTCGGGTCGATCAGCCTTCGAGGATCGTGACCGAGTTGAGGACGATGTCGTGGCTGGGGCCGCCGCCGTAGGGCGACTCGGGGTCGGTGACGTAGAGGTCCATCATGGCGTCGAGGACGCTCTGGCCTGCGTTGTCGGTAGCGCCGAACAACAGGTAGCTGCCCTGGCTGTCCAGCAGCGACACGCTCTCAGTGGTCGTGAAGAAGAACTGGGCGCCCGAACTGTTGAGCCCCGATGAACGGGCCATAACCAACTGTCCGGGTTCGTAGGAGAACGGGCCCATGACGCCACCGTTCGCCACCGGGGCGAAGTTGCCGCCTTCGTCGGGAATGGCGTAGCCGGGCCCGGGGTCGGACCAGTCGTTGGTTATCGGCGCTCCTCCCTGGATGATGCCGATGCCCGGGTCGATGCGGAACAGGATCGTGTCGTCGTAGTAGCCGTAGCGGGCGAGGACCACGAAGTTGTTGGTGGTCTCGGGCATCAGGGCCGTGTCGAGGGCGAACCGGATCTCGCCCTCGCTGGTGTCGAACACCGCCGTGTAGGAGGTGCCGCTGGTCAGGCAGTAGGTGGGTCGGTTGGCGAACTGGTAGCGGGGGCCGTCCGACTTGTCGAGGGCGGGACAGGCGGTCGGCACCACGGTTTCCTCGATGCTGCCACCGCCGCTGTCGGTGAGGCTGGCGATGCCCACGGTCACCACGCCGCCGAGCATCACGACGGCAAGGGCGCCGGCCAGCAGCCTGGTGCGGGGTGAATAGTCGTGGATGGGGGAGGGCGGGGGCGGCGCAGGTCGCCTGGTCTTCGAGGCCATGGGCCGGCACCCTAGCAACGAGCCGTCTCGGCACCGCAGCGCCGGAAACCTGCAACAGCCCCGCCGGGTGGCGCCGGTAACGTGGTTGCCCGTGGCACTGATCGTCCAGAAGTTCGGCGGTACCTCGGTCGGCGATCCCGACCGCATCCGCGCTGTCGCGGACCACGTGGCACGCACGAAACGCCATGGGGACGATGTCGTCCTGGTGGTCTCGGCCATGGGCAAGGAGACCGACGACCTGCTACGCCTGGCATCGGAGGTGTCCGCCACGCACCCGGGCCGTGAGATGGACATGCTCATCACGGCGGGGGAACGCAAGGCGATGGCGCTCATGTGCATGGCGCTCCACGATCTGGGTGTTCCCGCCGACTCCTTCACGGGAAGCCAGGCGGGCTTTCTGACCGATACCACCCACGGCAATGCCAGGATCCTCGAGGTCCGGCCCGAGCGGGTGCGCGTGGCGGTCGATTCCGGTCGTGTGGCCGTGGTGGGTGGCTCGCAGGGGGTGTCGACGGAAAACGACGTCACCTTCCTGGGCCGTGGGGGCTCTGACACGACCGCCGTGGCACTGGCCCATGCGCTCGGGGCAGAGGTCTGCGAGCTCTACACCGATGTGACCGGGGTGTTCACCACCGATCCCCGACTGGTGCCGACGGCCAGGCGGATGGACCGGGTGTCGTACGAGGAACTGCTGGAGATGACCGCCTCCGGCTGCCCGAAGCCGTCCATGCGGTCCGTCGAATATTCCCGCACCCACGGGGTGCGGCTACATGTCCGATCGGCGTTCACCTGGCAGGAGGGAACGCGGGTCGAAGAAAAGGAGCCAACCATGGAACAGGCCATCGTCTCGGCGGTCGTATACGACGCCTCAGAGGCCAAGATGACCATCACCGGAGTGCCGGACCGCGCCGGTGTGGCGGCCACGGTGTTCCGTGCGCTTGCCGACCTCGACGTGAACGTCGACCTCATCGTCCAGAACGTCTCGGAACTCGGCGTGACCGACATCTCGTTCACCGTGCCGCGGGGTGACCTCGACCGGACGTTGGAGGAGACGCGGAAGCTGGTCGCCGAGATCGGGGCGGTCGACGTCGATGCCGACGCGACCATTGCGCGGGTCAGCATCGTCGGCGCCGGGATGCGCTCGAACCCGGGTGTGGCGGCGACCATGTTCGAAACACTTGCCGAGACGGGCGTCAACATCCAGATGATCTCCACATCGGCGATCCGCGTGAGTTGTGTCGTGGCCGAAGGCCAGGTGGAGGAGGCCGTCACGGCCCTTCACGAGGCGTTCGGGCTGGCTGACGCCTGAACAGGCGAAGCGACCTTCCCGTCGTGCGTCCACTCCGTCACTCCGTCGCGCCGGCGGTCGCGCTTTTCATCGTGATCGCTCTGGGGGCCGGTGCCTGTGCGGACTCGGACCCGGACAGCGTGGTCGATCCCACGACGACCGTCTCGCAGGCCACGACGACCGTTTCGCAGACCACGACCACCCTGGGTGTCGACGAGGTGCGGTACCGGTTCATCGCCGATGCCGGTGCAGAGGGGGCGCTTGCTGACCTCTCCGACACCGACCTGGGTTGCGTGGCCGACGCACTCCTCGAGGTCAGCGGGACCGGGGTCGTCCTGTCGATCGCATCACAGGGTCCGAAGCCGCATCAGGCGGCAATGACCGTCGACGCCCTCGTGGTCTGTGGGGTAGTCGGGCCCGTGTTCCGCGCCGGGCTCGTCGCCGGAATGGCGACCGACCCGACGGCGCCTGACGTGGGCCCGGAATGTCTCCTCGAAGGGGTCTCCATCGACCAACTGGTTCCGGTTCTCGTCACCGAGTTGTCGCGCCCCGGGGGAGTCTCCGTCGACGGTTCGGACATGGACGTGCTCCTGTTCGACACCCCCCTCATGGTCAACATGATGCGTTGTCCGCTCGAGGCTGCCGGGGAACTGACGCCGTTCTGCGCCGGCTATTTCGATGTCATAGACGAGTTGCTGCGCCTGGTCCTGTCGCAGGGGTCCCTCGAGGCGACGCCGTTGGACCCCGTGGCCTTTGCCTCGCTGTTCCATGTCGCCGAGGGCGTGTTCGCCTGGCTCGCCACCAACGCCCCGGAGGACCTCGGTGACAGCGCGGTCCTCGTCCACGATGCCGTCATCGTCGTCGACGAGGCGTTTGTCGATGCCGTGGCGGGCATGGAGGACGACACCCCGGAGGCCCGCGACACCGCCCTGCTCGCTGCCAGCAGTCGGATCGGGGCAGGATTGGAGGGTATGAACGCCGGAGACCTCCCCACAGCGACGACCCGCCTGCGCTCCCACATAGTCGACGAATGCGGCGCCCAGGCAACCGTCGTCTTCGACCTGTTCGGCGGCTTCGGCGCCGGCTTCATCGAGGAGGGCTGACCAGTGCGATTCAAGCCCTGTGTGCTCCTGTTCACCTTCGCCCTCGTGGTGGGTGCCTGCGGGAGTGATTCGGCGCCGAAGCGATCGTCGGTCGACCCGTCCTCGACGGTGCCGTCGACGACACAGCCGCCGTCGACGACGCAGCCGTCCGGTGGATCAGGGGATCCCGTGTCGACGACATCCGAGGTGGTCGTACCGACGACCGTTCCGGAGACCTTCTGCCCGGACCTGGCACGACACCTGGAGCGGGAGGGGAGTCGGCTGGTCGATCTCCGTTCGAGCCTCGGTCCGGATGATCCCCAGGTGTACGTCGAGGCGGCGTCGGCGATGTCGCTCCTAGCCGGCTGGTTGTTCGAGCGGGCACCCGTCGGCGTCGTGGACGAGGCGGAGCGCCTGGCCAGGAACTGGCGAGAGGCGACGATGCCGCACATGGCCGGGTCGGAGGGGGAATTCGATGCACGCGCGGCCATGTTGGCGATCAACGCCTCCCTGGCCGAGCGTCAGGCAGCCATGGCCGAGTCAGCCGAGGCCGTGAGCGTGTTCCTGCTCGAGGAATGCCCCCATGAGGTCGCCCTCCTGTTGTCCGGCCTCGATCCCAGGTCGGTGGTTTCGGAGCGGCCGTCGACGGTGCCGCCCCCGTCGACGCTTCCCCAGGAGATCCGCGACTTCATCCGGAAACTCCTGACCGGCAG
>CEPV01089699.1_pt1 | contig 29519 bp, 24 predicted proteins | sample 530451 | NCBI WGS metagenome assembly CEPV01 (sample SAMEA2620097, study PRJEB7988) | marine metagenome | isolation source: saline water (ENVO:00002010), including
TAACAGAATGTTTTTTAATTTAATAATCGGGAATAAGAATGATGAAAATATTAAAACTATTAACAGTTTGTATTACTGCAGCTGTCTTCTCTTTATCTATATCTGCTTTTGAGGTGACTGGAGAGTCCTTCCAGTTAGAAGGTAAAGTAACTTCGATAAGTATTGATGACAAAGGAGGAGTTATTAATGTTTCGGCAGAAGCTGGAAGGTACGGAAAGGTTTTTCTTACTTACAATGTAGTGGTTAATCAAAAACTTCCAAATCAAGGGTATTTTCACGGCAGAGGAATAGGGATTAATGACGCTGGCGAAAGAAATACAGGTAGCAGACAAGGGGTTTGGAGAAGAGAAGGAACCTTAATGAAGTTCTACTCGTTAGATGATGTTTCTGACGCAAATATGAATTATTGTGAGTCAGTTATAGATCTGAGAGCTGAAACTATTAAGATGACTTTTTACCCTTTTTAATGATTTATAAATGATTTGTAAGACTCTCTTAAGGAGAGTCTTACGATGCAATAATCCCTTTTAAAGAAGATGAGTTAAATTATTACTTTGAAAGAGAAGATTGAAGAGAAGATAGTAAGAAAAACTACTTACTGAATACGAATCATAAACTACTCTACAGTGACCGACTTCGCCAGGTTCCGCGGTTGATCCACATCGGTTCCCTTCAGGACCGCCACGTGGTAAGAGAGCAGCTGCATGGGAAGCGTATAGATGATGGGGGAGATGATCGGATGGGTAGGTGGGACGGCGACGACCCGGCACTGCTCTTCATCGTAGAAGTCTGCATCCGCATCCGCAAATACGTACAGTTGCCCTCCCCGTGCCTTTACCTCCTGCAGATTGGACTTCAGTTTCTCTAACAATTCATCATTAGGTGCTACGGCAACGATCGGCATATTGTCGTCGACTAACGCAAGCGGACCGTGCTTCAACTCTCCGGCCGGATATCCCTCCGCATGGATATAGGAGATCTCTTTCAGTTTGAGCGCGCCCTCCAGCGCCACCGGAAAGTGGCTTCCCCGACCCAAAAAGAGCGCGTGTTCCTTCTCGATGAACTCTTCTGCAATGGATTTGATTTCACCATTCAGCTGCAGCGTCTTTTTCAACTGCTCAGGTAGCTTGCGAAGTTCGGCGACCAGCTCGCTTTCCAGGTGCTCACTCATACCGTTGTGTCTTCCGAGTGCGACGGTCAGCAACAGCAGGTCGACGAGTTGCGTTGTAAAGGCCTTGGTGGATGCGACGCAGATCTCCGGTCCTGCTTGAATCAACAGCGAAAGATCGGACTCTCTAACGATGGTACTATTTGGCACGTTGCAGATGGATAGCCTGGCAAGGTAGTTTGGATCATCGGCTGCACGAAGGGCTGCCAGCGTATCCGCTGTCTCGCCCGACTGCGATATGGTGACGAAGAGCGTACCCTTCTGCACGGCCACTGATCGGTATCTGATTTCACTGGCGATCTCTACCAGGCAGGGAATCCCAACCAGTTCCTCAATCCAGTAACGGGCGATCAACGCCGTGTAGTAACTGCTTCCACAGGCCACTATCTGCAGCGCTTTGGTCTCCTGAAAGACCTCGGCGGCCTCAACCCCAAACGCCGCTTCCAGCACGTGTCTGTCACTGATGCGCTCGGCCAACGTGGTTGTTACCGCCAGCGGCTGCTCAAATATCTCTTTCAACATGTAATGCCGGAAACCATCCTTGTCCATGGCGTCAATACGTTGGTCGATAAGGACTGTGCGACTCTCGATCGATTCCTGGTTAATGCCGTAGATGGCTATCTCATCGGTGCCGATCTCTACCAGCTCACCCTCTTCCAGGAAGATGAATCTGTCTGTTACCGGTCGCAGTGCTTGCGGGTCGGAAGCTATGAAATTCTCGCCGATACCAATCCCTACGACCAGTGGACTGCCGCTGCGTGCAGCAACGATGGAGTCCGGATAGTCAGTGTGCATAACCCCGACGGCAAAGGCGCCACTCAGCAGCCTGATGGACCGTTTTACACCTTCGAGCAGACTGCCGCACGCCTCGGTTTCCCGGTCAAACAGGTGCACGATGACCTCTGTATCCGTATCGGAAAGGAACTCATAGCCCTGCTGCTGCAGCTCTGCGCGAAGCTGTTCGTGGTTTTCCACGATGCCGTTGTGCACCAGCGAGATCTTCTCCCCGGACATGTGGGGGTGGGCATTGGCTTCACTGGGCTTGCCATGGGTGGCCCACCTGGTATGGGCGATGCCGGCACGTCCCTGCAGCCTGACCTGGTCGTTGGCCTTGACCAACTCGTTCACTTTGCCTACGGTTCGAAGGCGCTGAATAGCACGTCGGTCAGCGGCAAAGACCGCTATTCCGGCTGAATCATAGCCACGATATTCGAGTCGCTGTAGGCCCTCCAGCAAGATTCCGGACACTTCCCGTTTGGTTACGGCGCCTACTATCCCACACATCTCTTTTGCGTCCTTGTCCCGTCAGCCAGGTACTTTAGGTTGCCAGGGGGTTGCCGTCCAGCAGTTACAGCAAATGGTCAACGACACCGAGCGGGGATGCTTCACGCCGTGAAGCCGTGTAGTCGCTACGATAGAGGCTAGGTACGACCCTTCTTCTCTCGGGTCTTTTGAATCGTTCGGATCATTGCCGCGGATTCCATCAGTTCAGCCTGTGCCTTGGCGAAATTGATACGGTCGGCAGAATCGGACATCTCCTTGGCAGCCTTCTCCTTTGCCAGCGACAGAGCTGCTTCGTCCAGATCATCGGCTCGCACCGCTGTATCGGCCAGAATGGTTACGGCATTGGGTTGTACTTCCAGAAAGCCCCCCGAAGCGAAAAACGTCTCCTCTTCGCCCCCCTCCATGATCAGTCGTACCGGTCCAGGTTCGATTGCGGTTAACAAGGCTGAGTGACCGGGCATGATTCCCAATTCACCGCGGATGCCGGTGGCGACAACCATCTCTACGCGACCAGAGAAGATCTCCTTCTCTGCACTGACGATATCACATTGAACGGTGCTTGCCATCTCGTCTCCAATCTCACATTGTCTTGGCTTTCTCGATCACGTCTTCAATGGCGCCGACCATGAAAAAGGCCTGCTCTGGCAGCTCATCATATTCACCGTCGAGGATACCTTTGAAGCTGCGCACCGTATCTTTGGTGGCTACAAATTTGCCGTCCTGGCCGGTGAATTGGGATGCAACGGACATGGGTTGCGATAAGAACTGGGTGATCTTCCTGGCACGGTATACGGTCAGCTTGTCCTCCTCCGACAATTCATCCATACCCAGGATGGCGATGATATCCTTGAGTTCCTTGTACTTCTGCAACACGCTTTGCACGCCTTGTGCGACGTTGTAGTGCTCTTCCCCCACAACCAGAGGATCCAGTTGGCGACTGGTGGAATCGAGAGGATCCACCGCCGGGTAGATGCCGAGGTCGGTGATCGCCCTTGAAAGGGTGACGGTAGAATCCAGATGGGCAAACGTAGTTGCAGGCGAAGGATCGGTCAGATCGTCAGCGGGTACGTAGACGGCCTGCACGGATGTGATGGAGCCCGACGTGGTAGTCGCAATTCGTTCCTGCAGTGCGCCCATTTCCGCCGCCAATGTGGGCTGATAGCCCACCGCGGATGGCATCCGCCCTAAGAGCGCAGACACTTCCGTGCCCGCCAGGGTATAGCGATATATATTGTCGATAAAGAGCAACACGTCACGACCGTCATCGCGGAATTTTTCCGCCATGGTAAGACCGGTCAGTCCAACCCGCAGCCGGTTTCCGGGTGGCTCGTTCATCTGCCCGTATACCAATGAGATCTTGTCGATAACGTCTGATTCGATCATCTCATGATAGAAGTCGTTGCCCTCTCTGGTGCGCTCCCCCACTCCGGCAAAAACGGACAGGCCGCTGTGTTCCGCTGCAATATTGCGGATCAATTCCATCATGGTGACCGTTTTGCCGACACCGGCGCCGCCGAACAGGCCCACTTTGCCGCCTTTGGCAAATGGGCAGATCAGATCGATCACCTTAACGCCGGTTTCAAGCAGTTCGCTGCCTCCGGCCTGATCCTGGTACGTGGGTGGGGTACGGTGGATGGGCATCTTCAGCTTCTCGCCGATGGGCCCCTTGTTGTCGATGGGATTACCCAGCACATCCATGATACGGCCGAGGGTCTCCTCGCCTACCGGAATGGTGATCGGGCTCTCGGTATTGGTTACCTGCAGTCCCCGGCTCAGCCCGTCAGAGCTGCCCATGGCGATGCAGCGCACAACGCCGTCACCCAACTGCTGCTGAACTTCAAGCGTGAGTTCGGCTTCATCCACAATGAGCGCATCGTAGACTTGGGGGACAGCTTCCCGGGAAAACTCCACGTCGATGACGGCGCCGATGATCGACACGATTTGGCCGCTACTCATGATCCAACTCTCTCATTAAATACACTCTCGTCATCCAACACACTCTATTCCTCACCGTGCCTAAACCGCCGCCGCTCCGCCGATTATCTCGGACAATTCCTGCGTGATGGCGCTCTGCCTTGCGGTATTCATGATCAATTCCAGGTCGTCGATCATGTCGCCGGCGCTCTCCGTGGCACTCTTCATGGCGATCATCTTGGCCGCCTGCTCACAGGCGACGTTTTCCACCACCGCCTGGTAGACCTGTGACTCGATGAAGCGAGTGATCAGACCCTCCATCAACTCGCCGGCATCCGGTTCGTAGATATAGTCCCAGTGGTGTTTCAGCACCTCTTCCTCGGATGAATCCAGCGGAATGAGCTGATTGATCCTGGGTCTCTGGGTCATGGTATTGACGAATACGTTGTGCACGATGAACACCTTGTCGACCGTGCCTTCCTCAAAGGCGCGCAACATCACCTGGATACTGCCGATCAGGTCATTCATGGCCGGCCGCTCTCCCAGGTGGCTCGAGGCCGCGACCACGTTGCCGCCGAAGCTGCGAAAGAACTGTGCTCCTTTATTGCCGATCAGGCAGAGGTCCGCTTCGACATCCTTCTCGTCCCAGCTCTTGATATCGTTCACCACCGCCTTGAGCAGATTGATATTGAGACCTCCGCAAAGGCCCCTATCGGTCGTAACAACAATGTAGCCAACCCGCTTAACTTCCCGCTCCAGCATGAACTTGTGGTGGTATTCCGAGTCGGCGTTTGCCAGGTGGCCGATGACATCGCGGATCTGGTCCGAATAGGGTCTGCCTCGTGCCATCAGATCCTGCGTCTTGCGCATCTTGCTCGCCGCCACCATCTCCATGGCACTGGTGATCTTCTGCGTATTCTTGATACTGCCGATCTGCGTTCTGAGTTCTTTTGCACTGGCCATGGGTTACATCTCTGTCTGTGATCGAGCGCTCATCACCACGTCTGCGTCGACTTGAAGGAATCGATCGCCTTCTTCATATACTCTTCCACTGCATCGTCAAAGCTACCGGTCTCATTCGCCTCCTGCATGAAACTGGCGTGTTCAGCATTCATGAAGGAGATCAGTGCTGCTTCGAAGTCCAGCACCTTGTCCACTTCGACGTCCTCCAGGTACCCTTGCGTAGCTGCATACATGATGATGCCCATCTCAGCCACGGTCATGGGAGCGTACTGCTTCTGTTTCATCAGCTCGGTTATGCGTTCGCCATGCTCCAACTGTTTCCTGGTTGCTTCATCCAGGTCCGATGCAAACTGGGAAAACGCGGCCAGTTCACGGAATTGGGCCAGTGCCAGTTTGATACCACCACTGATCTTCGACATGAATCGAACCTGTGCATCTCCCCCGACTCTCGATACCGAAATGCCGGGATTGAGCGCGGGGCGATTGCCGGCATTGAAGAGGTCAGTCTCCAGAAAGATCTGGCCATCGGTTATAGAGATCACGTTGGTGGGGATGAAAGCCGATACGTCACCGGCTTGGGTTTCGATAATCGGGCAGGCTGTTAGCGAACCGGTCTGCCCCTTCACCTCACCGTTAGTGAATTCCTCCACGTAATCTGCGTTGACCCGTGCGGCGCGTTCCAGCAGTCGGGAGTGCAGATAGAAAACGTCACCGGGATAGGCCTCCCGTCCGGGTGGCCGGCGCAGCAGCAGAGAAATCTCACGATACGCCCATGCCTGCTTGGTGAGATCGTCGTAGATGATGAGGCAATCTTCACCCCTGTCTCTGAAATACTCACCCATGGCGCAGCCACTGTAGGCTGAAATGAACTGCATGGGCGCCGGGTCTGATGCGCTGGCGGCGACCACGATTGTATTTTCCATGGCGCCGAACTCTTCCAGGGTCCGCACAACGTTGGAGATGGAAGCCATCTTCTGGCCGATGGCCACATAGATGCACTTAATGCCCGAGTCCCGCTGGTTGATGATGGTATCTATCGCGATGGCGGTCTTGCCCGTCTGCCTGTCGCCGATAATCAGCTCGCGCTGCCCCCGGCCAATCGGGATCATGGAGTCGATGCACTTCAGTCCGGTTTGCACCGGCTGACTGACCGATTGTCGAGCAATGACGCCGGGCGCCACTTTCTCGATCGGCGAGGACAGTGTGGTTCCTACCGGTCCCTTGCCATCTATCGGTTCCCCCAGCGCGTTAACCACGCGGCCCAGAAGTTCAGGACCTACCGGTACTTCCAGAATTCGTCCGGTACAACGGGCTGTCTGCCCCTCCTTGAGCTTTTTGTAGTCCCCCAGCACCACCGCACCAACCGAATCTCGCTCCAGATTCAGTGTAACGCCAAAGAGACCAGACTCGAACTCCACCATCTCCTGGTTCTGCACACTGCCCATGCCGTGGATACGCACGATTCCATCTGATACGCTGACCAGCGTGCCGACGTTCTGCTCCTCAGTGGTTACATCCAACCGCTCGATGCGTTGTTTGATAATGTCACTGATCTCGGAAGGATTCAGTTGTTGCATTTCCCGTCCCTCAAACCTTTATGAATTCATCGCCTGGGCCAGTTTGCCCAGTTTTCCGCGGACGCTACAGTCGATTACCGTATCTTCCGTACGAACGATCGCTCCCCCCAACAATGAGGGATCTACTCTTGACTCAATCCTGACGTCACGCTGCAGCTTTTCTTTCAGAATGTTCTGTATGCGCTGGAACTCGTCAGCGCCGATTTCATATGCGCTGGTCAGCTCAACGTCCAGTGTCTTTTCATGTTCCGCTTTCATGAGCCCATACAGCGTACTGATCTGCTGTAGCAGTTCTATTCGATCCTGTTCCGCCAGGATCTGGATAAAATTCCTGGCCTGCACGTTCAATCGATCCCCACAGATAGAGACCAGCAGATCGACGCGCTCCGACCTGGTAAGGGCAGGATTATCCAGCACCTCCTGTACGGAACTGTCTGCGGCTGCATCTGCAAGTATGCCCAGCATGTCGGACCACTCGGCGAGCCCTGCGCCGCCGTCCAGTGCGTGGGCAAAGACTGCACGCGCATAGGGTCGAGCGATGGTGGTATGTTCAGATTCCGCCATGGATTATCCTGCTACAGTTGTGCGGCCAGTCTGTTCAACATTTCCTGATGGGCTTGACGATCGATACTCGCTTCCAGGATCTTCTCGGCCCCCTGCAAGGCAAGCGTACTAACCTGGGATCGGAGCTGCTCTTTGGCCCTGTTGATCTCCTGCTCGATTTCCGCCTCGGCTGCTTTCTTCAGCCTGTCGCCCTCTTCCCCCGCCGCGACCTTGGCCTCTTCAATGATCTGGCTTGCTCGCCTATTGGCCTGATCGATCAGCTCCGCCGCTTGCGCCTTTGCCTGCTCGATCTCTTGGGACGCGTCACTGCCGGCCTGCTCCAGTTGTTGCTCAGCCTTCTGCGCATTTTCCAGTCCTGCTGCAATGGTCTGCTGTCGCTCCCGCATGATTCCCACAAGGGGCGGCCAGACGAATTTCATGCAGATAAAAACAAAGATCGAAAAGGAAATCAGCTGACCGAACAGGGTAAGGTTGATACTCACATCATCACCTCTCTCTTCTCCAACAGAAGGTTTCCGGTTCTATCCGGCCACGACAAAAATCAAGTACATGGCGATACCGACGCCGATGATGGGGATAGCGTCAACCAAGCCCACCATGATGAACGTCTGAGTCATCAGCATCGGTTGCAGCTCTGGCTGACGAGCAGACCCTTCCAGGTATTTACCGCCCAGAATACTGATGCCGATACCACTGCCGATGGCGCAGATACCGATCAACAACCCGCTTGCTAAATATATGTACTCCATAAATTACTCCCGCTCTGTTGGTATTTAGTGACTCGTTGCGTGGGCCTGACTCAAGTACACGATCGTCAGGACCATGAAGATGAAAGCTTGTAAAGTGATAATCAGAACGTGGAACAGTGCCCAGGGAATCGACAAAGTCCACTGCGCCCAAAAGGGCATGACAGCGATGAGGATGAATATCATCTCGCCGGCGTAAAGGTTGCCAAACAGTCGCATTCCCAACGAGAAGGGTTTGGCTAGCATGACGATGAATTCGATGGGCAGGTTAAATGGTCGGGCCATATCCACTGGAATGGGATGAGCCGAGAGTTCCTTGGCGAACCCGACGGCGCCCTTTATCTTAAAGCTGTAGTAAAGCATCAGAATCAATACCCCAAGCGCCATACCCAGGGTGGCGTTCGGGTCGGTTGTCGGCACCACCTTGAAGAAGTGAATCCCCGATAGCTGAGCTGCGTAAGGAATCCAGTCCACCGGAACCAGATCCATCAGATTCATGAGAAACACCCACACCAGGATGGTCAGGGAAAGCGGGGCAATCACCGCGTTGTCGCCGTCGAATATGTTCCTGACCATGTCATCGACGAACTCGACCAGCATTTCTATGGCGTTCTGGAATCCACCCGGGACGCCGGCGGTCGCGCCGCTGGCGGCTCGTATGAACAGGAAAAGAAATGTACATCCCAAGAAAATCGACCAGAACATGGTGTCGACGTGGACGGCGTAGAAACCCATCTCGTTGACTTCCTCGATGCTGTGGCCAAATCCCCAACTGCCATCGGTATGACGGCCGAAGGTCAGATTGGTCAGATGGTGTTTGATGTACTCGCCCGATGTCAGGGTATCGCTCGCCATGAAATCCTGCTCATGAATTATTTCGCATTTCTAGTTATAGCCGGCACCAGCCAGTGCAGCAATTGAATGCCTATGAAGGTTAAGAACAGTAACACCGGGTCCAGCGGCTTTATCCATATAAAAACCAGTGCAAACATAACGCCCGATTGCATGATCTTTCCTGTTTCGCCCCGCATCCACCGACCTGCCTTCTGTTCACGCGTTAACCCTTTGGTACGCGTGATTCTATCTGCCAGATAGGCGTTGGGTAACACGCAAATCATCCCGCCCAGCAATGCCGAATAGGCAGCCACCCAACCGGATAACAGAAATGAAGCCGACGCAATAAACGTTGCTATCAGCTGCACCAGAACAATCTGATGAATAGGTGAATAGCGTAATTTAGTACTGCGAACTCCTCGAGCCGCACTTCCTTCGAAACCAGGTTTTTTCTCGGCGAGGCCCACTTCAGGGCACCCCCATTGTCGCGCAGTGGAGTATAGTGATTAAAGGGTTTTCATTCAACTTAACGGCTCTCTTAGCCGACGGATAGCGCCGTTTTGCCTGTATGAATCTACCGTTGCGTCAACGCTCGGGATTATCCGAACCGATCAGATGCGCCAGAATTCCATCCAGCTCATCCAGACTGTTGTATTTGATTGTCAGTCTGCCCTTGCCCTTGGCGGTGTGGTGGATGGAAACCGGTTGCGCCAGTTGGTCCGAGATCCGGTCCTCCAACTGTCGAGTATCCACATCGACTCGATGTGCCCGTTGGCTGCCTTTTTGCCCAGCGACCAGTCTGCGCACCAGTGATTCCGTTTGTCTTACATTGAGGCCCTTGCTGACGACGTCTTTTGCCACCAGATTCTGCTGCTCGTCTGTCAGAGTTAACAGCGCTCGCGCGTGGCCCATCTCCAACTCCCCTTTCTCGAGTAATGCGGCGATGGGTGCGCTGAGGTTCATCAGGCGCAGGAAATTGGTTACCGTGGTCCGGTTTTTCCCTACTGCTTCGGCCATCTGCTGATGCGTGAGATGAAACTCATCCTGCAATCGCTGCAGGGCGGCGGCTTCCTCCATGGGATTCAGGTCCTCCCGCTGGATATTTTCGATAAGCGACATGGCGACTGCTGATTCATCGCTCACATCTCGAACGATGGCGGGAATGTTGTCCAGACCGGCAAGCTGGGTGGCTCGCCAGCGCCTTTCGCCCGCTATGATCTCATAGTTGTCGCTGGAGACCGTTCTGACTACGATGGGCTGTATGACTCCCTGCGTTTTGATCGACTCGGCCAGGTCAGACAGCGTTTCGGAGTCCATCTCGTGACGCGGTTGGTACTTGCCGGGATGGATGAACTCCACTGGAATTTCACGCAAGGCAGCGCTCTGATCCGTCTCAGGTTCCGAATGTCCCAATAGCGCGTCCAGGCCACGACCCAGGCCTCGTTTTCGATTAGTCATATGTAGGTCCGCTTAACATCACATCCTCTACCGGTGCCTTAAGTCAACCGCCGGCGTGTTCCTGCCTGCGCACCAATTCGCCCGCCAACGAGAGGTACGCCTTGGAGCCCCTCGATTGTTTGTCGTAGTGCAATACCGGCATGCCATAGCTGGGAGCCTCTGCCAAACGCACGTTTCTCGGTATCATAGTTCGATATACCTGATCACCGAAGTGGTCTGTGAGCTGGTCCGATACATCGCGGCTCAGACTGTTGCGGGAATCATACATGGTACGCACCAACCCCTCGACCTCTAATCCGGGATTGGAAACCATGGCAACGCTCTTGATGGTATTGAGCAATGCGCTCAACCCCTCGAGGGCATAATACTCACACTGCACCGGGATTATCACACTATTCGCGGCGGTTAGTGCGTTAATCGTCAACATGCTCAATGAGGGCGGGCAGTCGATCAACACAAAGTCGTAATGATGCCGAACGCCTTGCAGCGAATTTCGCAGCCTGCTCTCTCTCTGATCCGTACCTAACAGCTCGACTTCGGCGGCAGTCAGTTCAGCATTCGAGGGGACCAAGTCGTAGCCGGCCGGATCTGCAGTCAGTTTTACAGTGGCAAGCGGCAGCTCTTCCATCAAGAGCTCATAGCCCGAATACTGGATACTGCCTTTGTCCACCCCGCTGCCCATGGTTGCATTGCCTTGTGGATCCAGGTCCACCAGCAACACCTTTCTTCTGGTCGCCACCAGGGAGGCCGCCAGGTTGATGCAGGTAGTAGTTTTTCCAACGCCGCCTTTCTGATTGGTTATAGCCAGGACTTTGCCCACAATCCCCTCAACTCGACAACATGACCACCTTACGAATTCCAGTCACACCCGGTACCGTCAGCGGGTGTATGCCCTGCACCTTAATGTTTTCTGGCACCTCACTCAACTCTACTTTGGTGAGTTCCCCTTTCATCGCCAGTATTACCCCATCGCCCCCCAGCAGATGAGCCGTCATCTCCGCGATGGAGCGCAACGATCCCAACGCCCTGACCAGTATGCAGTCGAACGTTCTGTCGATCATCAATTCTGCACGATCGTTGACCACTTCAATATTCGTCAACTTCAGCTCCACGCCGACCTGGTGCATGAATCTCGTCTTCTTGGCGTTGCTGTCCAGCAATACAAATCGCCGACTGGGGAAGCAGATTGCCAACGGTAGTCCGGGAAAGCCCGCGCCGCTGCCTACATCGATCAGTTCGTTACCCTGTATATGGGGTGCAATGCTCAGACTGTCGAGAAAATGGTGGGATATGATACGAGCCGGCTCGCCGATGCCGGTCAGGTTATAGGCCTTGTTCCACTTGCATAGCAGCGCAAGGTAACGGATCAGTTGTTCCACCTGCAAAGGGTCCAAGTCCTGACCGAGGGCCGCAGCCCCTGCTAGCAGTTGTTCTTTCAACACCTTCGCCCAGCCATCTCACCAGTCTCGATCCGTCAGGCCCTCTTGACTGTTGGCTTTTGCACATCGCGTTTCTTGATGTGGATGCACAAGAGCGAAATGGCAGCTTGCGTCACGCCGGCTATTCTGCCTGCTTGCCCGATGGTTAGCGGTTGCACCGCCATCAGCTTCTGACGGACTTCGTTGGACAGACCCGTGATATCCCTATAGTCGAGATCCTTCGGTATATGCGTCTGCTGCTGGTGCCTTATCCTCTCTACTTCCTGCTCCTGCCGGGATATATAGCCAGCGTACTTGATGTCGATCTCTACTTGTTCGTTCACCTCTTCATCTGGCCATGACTGTTCAGTCGCTGTCAGCAGGGAGGCAATGTGCACCTCTGGCCTTTTCAGGAGTTCCAGCAGATTGTATTCATGGCCGATGGGCCGATCCAACACCTGGTTGATTCGATCCCCTGCCGGCGTTGCCGGCTGGATCCACTTTTCACTGAGCGATCTGCGCTGCTTCTCTATAGCCTGCGCCTTGGTACAGAATCGCTGCCAGCGCTGTTCATCCACCAAACCCAGCTTGTGGCCGATTTCCGTCAGCCTTCTATCGGCATTGTCCTGCCTTAGAATCAGCCGATACTCGGCGCGGCTGGTGAACATTCGGTAGGGTTCGTTGGTGCCGAGGGTAATCAGGTCGTCTATCAATACGCCAAGGTAAGCCTGATCTCTACTGGGATACCAACACTCCTCCTGCCTGGAGCTTCTGGCTGCATTGATGCCGGCCAGCAGCCCCTGGGCTGCGGCCTCTTCGTAACCTGTGGTACCGTTGATCTGACCGGCGAAAAACAGACGTTTTATGTACTTGGTCTCGAGCGAGTAACTGAGTTCTCGTGGGTCGAAGAAATCATACTCGATGGCATAGCCCGGTCTGGTGATGGTCGCCCGCTCGAATCCTTTGATGGATCGGATGAACGCCAGTTGTATGTCAAACGGCAGGCTGGTGGAAAGTCCGTTCGGGTACAGTTCTCTGCTCTTCAGCCCTTCGGGTTCGATGAATATCTGGTGGGAGTCCTTGTCGCCGAAGCGCACCACCTTGTCCTCGATGGAAGGACAGTACCTCGGTCCAACTGCGTCGATCACACCGGTAAATAGAGGAGAACGATCCAATCCATCTCTGATGATGTCATGGGTGCGCTCATTACTGTGGGTTATGTGGCAGGAAACCTGCATCGGATGATCGGCGACGGTACCCATGTATGACATCACCGGTGTTGGCTGGTCGCCGGGCTGTTCCTCCAGGCGCGAGAAGTCCACGGTCTTGCCATCTATTCTGGGCGGTGTCCCCGTCTTTAGCCGATCGACCTTGAAGGGGAGCTCTCTCAATCTAGCCGCCAGCTTACTGGCAGCCGGATCGCCGAATCTTCCGCCACCGTGATTCTCCATGCCGACATGAATCACACCACCGAGGAAGGTCCCTACGGTGAGTACGACGGCGCTGCCGTGGAAGCGGAGACCCGTTTGCGTTACCACGCCGCAGACCCGGTCGCCTTTGAGGATTAGATCCTCCACCAACTGCTGAAACAGCATCAGCCCAGGCTGGTTTTCCAGCTTTTCCCGTATGGCTTGTTTGTACAGTTGCCGATCGGCCTGGGCTCTGGTTGCCCGTACCGCCGGTCCCTTGCGAGAGTTCAGGGTTCTGAATTGAATGCCGGCACGATCTGCCGCCAGCGCCATCGCCCCGCCGAGGGCGTCCACCTCCTTCACCAGGTGGCTCTTACCAATGCCGCCGATGGCCGGATTACACGACATCTGGCCCAAAGTCTCGATGTTTTGCGTCAGCAACAGCGTGGCACAACCCATTCGTGCGGATGCCAGTGCGGCTTCCGTACCGGCATGTCCCCCACCTACGATAATGACGTCGAATCGATCTGGGTAATCCACTGGATTTCACTGTTTGAGATTGCAGGGTCCGCAAGTATACGGTCCGCTGGCACATTGTCCATCAAAAAGGGCTACACGCACGAATCACAGCAACGGCCCGGTTCAGTGGGTCACTTTCCGATGCAGAAGTCGGCAAAGATCCGGCCCAGCAGATCATCGCTGCTGAACTCCCCGGTGATGGTAGCCAACGCTTGCTGGCTTAGCCTCAAGTCCTCTGCCAGTAGTTCTATGGCGCCGCGCTGAGCCAACTGTTTCTTTCCGGCGGCAAGATACCGAGCCGCTGACTGTAGCGCTTCCAGGTGTCTCCTGCGGGCGATGAACTTCCCTTCCAGGTCGTCGCTGAACCCAATGCACGATTTCAGGTGCTGGCGTAAGGCAGGGACACCCTCGCCCGTCTTGGCCGATATATTGAGTACCGGGCAACTGGCATCCGTGTTCTGTTCCCCATAGGCGCCACCAACGAGATCGATCTTGTTGCGAATCACGGTAATGTTGGACATGGAAGAAAGTCGCTGCACGAATTCCGGGAATACAGCCGTTGGCTTCACCTCCGTGCTCTGCTCGGCATCCACCAAGAGCAGCACACGATCCGCCAAGTCGATTTCCGCCCAAGCTCGGCGGACACCTTCTTGTTCAATTTCATCGCTGCTTTCCCTCAGACCCGCTGTGTCCACCAGGTGAAGCGGCATGCCGTCAAGATGGATGGACTCGCGCAACGGATCGCGGGTAGTTCCCTCGTGAACAGTGACGATAGCTGACTCCCGCCCGGAGAGCTGATTGAGCAGGGTTGACTTTCCGCTATTCGGCTTGCCGGCCAACACGACGCGCATCCCTTCGCGTAGCAGGGCGCCTTGATTTGCCTGTTGGCAAACAAGCGATAGTCGTGATTCGATCTCCTCAAGCTGTTCGTCTATCTTGCCGGACTCGAGCGAGCCAATCTCATCATCCGGAAAGTCTATGGCGGCTTCTATATGCATCCTTAGTTTAGTCAGCGCTTCCACCAGGCCGTGTATCAGACGGGAGAACTCCCCCTCAAGGGACCTCACTGCACTCCTCGCTGCCTCGCGGCTGGCACTGTCGATGAGGTCCGCGATCGCCTCGGCTTGAGATAGGTCTATCTTGTCATTGAGAAATGCGCGTTCGCTGAACTCGCCCGGGTTGGCCAAACGGGTGCCAAGGGCCAGCAATCGCTGCAGCAGCATGTCCAGAATTACCGGACCACCGTGAGCATGAAACTCAAGAATATCCTCACCCGTAAAAGAGCGAGGAGATGGGAAGAAAAGTGCAATTCCCTGGTCCAGAAGCTCTCCGTCAGAGTCCAGGAATCTGGCGTGGTGTGCGTATCTTGGCTTGGGCTCAAAACCCAACACTTCGGCAGCGACAGGCCGGACCAACGATCCGGAGACCCTGATGACGCCGATTCCGCCTCTCCCCGGAGGAGTGGCGATAGCGACGATGGTATCTGGCGAAACGATCATTGCCACTCCGGCGGTCAACTCGGATTTTGCCACGCCCTCATTTCTAGGTACGTAGACGGGATGGGTTATGTCGTAGCCTTTTCGAACTGCCTGTTTACCATCCACTGTTGAAGAATCGACAGGATATTATTGACCAGCCAGTAAAGAACCAGACCGGAAGGAAACCATAGAAAGAAGACGGTGAACATGATGGGCATCATCTTGAAGACCTTCGCCTGAATCGGGTCTGGCGGTTCAGGCTGCATCATCTGCGTTAGAAACATCGAAATACCCATCAGAATGGGCAGGACGAAGTAAGGATCCATCACCGACAAGTCTGTTATCCAAAGGGCAAATGGCGCCTGACGCAACTCAACGCTCTCCATCAGCGTCCAATAAAGCGCCAAAAACACGGGCATCTGCAGCATGATCGGCAGACAACCACCGAGTGGATTGGCACCCTCCTTCTTGTAGAGATCCATCATCGCCTGAGAGAACTTTTGCTTGTCTTCTCCATGTTTCGCCTTCAAGCGCTGCATCTCCGGTGCCAGCTTTCTCATCTTCGCCATCGACTTAAAGCTGGCTGCAGACAGCGGGTACAACAAGGCTTTCACAAGGACCGTTAACAAGATGATGGCAACTCCCCAGTTGCCTACAAATCCGTGAATCAAAGTCAACAGATCAAACAGAATTTGGGCGATGAACCACAGGAATCCGTAATCTACGGTAAGCTCCAGACCCTTTGCGATCTCTTTCAGCTTGTATTGGTCTTTGGGCCCGGCATAGAAATAGGCACCGTAGCTACCGAACCCCCCCGGCTCTACGGTCATCGCCGGGGCGGTATATCCCATGAGGTAAATGTCCTTGTCGCGGCTCTTTCTGGCCGTGTATGTATACTGCCCATCTTCTTTTGGTACCCAGGCCGTAACAAAGTAGTGCTGCACCATGGCCATATAGCCGCCCTCTATCTTTCCTTGATAGGGCTCTTCTGCAATGTCATCAAATTCCAGTTTGAAATACGGTGCATCTAGCGTGAAGGTTGCTCCACCCACATAGGGACGCAATCCCATGGCGTTTTCGTCGACAAAAGCCGGAACCAGACCATCTCTCTTCATCTGGGCGAAAAAGTTGCCTTGCCACAGCTCATCTGTATTGTTAGTAATCTCGAAATCAACATCGAATAGGTAACTGCCGCGATGGAACGTGAATCGCTTTACGATCCGTACACCGGTCGGATCCATAAATGACAGTTCGACTTTAAGATCTGTCGAATCACCCAATTGATAGTCGGTTGTCACGGTGCTGTACAAGGGGCGACCCGATTTGCTCCCGTCTGGACCGTTCTTTCCTATCAATCCGCTCTGGCCCTCATAGCTGTTGCGATGATCGATCAGCACAAACGGGACATCCGGAACTTCCAATGCGGCTGGGTACTTGGGCAATGCTATGCGAGTGATATCGCCGCCGCGAGGGTCAATCCACACATCCAGCGTATCGGTAGTTACCTTGACCAAACGCCGATCACTTGACACTGCAATCGTGTCCTGTGGCGTGAATTCCCGTTCCGGTTCAACCTTGGGCAGTTCCTCTATTTCGACGCTCGGTAACTCTTCCGTCGTCGGCTCCGATGTAGATGCAACAGGTGATTGCACGTCAGGTAGGTCTGGCGTATCGACTACGCCCTGCGTTGGCTCGACGCTTTGCACCGGGACCGGGCCGTGATAGTCCCGATTCCAGGCGAGGATCAACAGATAACCCGTGACGGCTAACGCTGCAAACAAGAGAACCCGTTGCATATCCATTATTAAACGGGTCCGCCTTGTGCATCTGTTTCTTCACCAGCCCGACTTGATGGTTGCGGAACCGGATCAAAGCCACCCGGATGTGCTGGATGACAGCGGAGCAATCGAGCCACGGTCAAATAGCTACCTTTTATGAAGCCGTGCCCTTGGATCGCTTCAATCGCATACTGGGAGCAACTCGGATGAAAGCGACAGTGATTGAACATCAGGCTACTGATGCACATCTGATACGCGCGAATCACCGCGACCGCTAATCGCTGTGATCCGCTCTCAGTCAGTGACTTTTTGATCGGCATGTCAACTGAGTCCACAATTCTGCTATCGCTAAACGGATGGATCCATTGTCCAGGTTGTCAATTCCTCTGCGGCATAATACCACCAAGTCAAAGCCGGCGAGACGACTCTTGTTGTGCCGGAAGGACTCCCTTAGGTTTCGCTTGATTCTGTTACGTTGCACGGCCGAAGAGACGTTTTTCTTGGCTACCACAATACCCAATCTAGGGTGATCCAGCTCGTTTGTCTTGGCCAACAACAAAAGGTACTTGCCTGAAACTCTGACAGTGGTATTTTTGAAGACGGCCTCAAAGTCAGCAGATTTTCTCAGTCGTTGGTCAGTTGAGAATAGTTCCGATGGCATCAACGTGCTAAGCAGAGAGGATTTTGCGTCCTTTCGCTCTGCGCCTTTTGAGGATGAGACGGCCTGATTTGGTCGCCATGCGAGCTCTGAAGCCATGAGTTCGTTTTCGTTTGATAACGCTTGGTTGAAATGTTCTCTTCATGACTGTTTTCCGATTCTGGTTCAGACCTGGCTAAAGGACGGGCGATTCTAAATAAGTTATCCGATACAGTCAATTTGTAACATTAAGAATATAGTAAAAACACAAGTCATTTGCTTATCTATTGGGTTGCTAAAAAGGAGGCGTTGACTAGTTAGTTTTGTGGTTGTCGTTGTTAGGCGCTTGCGGGCTGTTGATAAGGCAGCTTTTCACTAGTGGATCAGTCACTTGAATGATGAATTGATCTGGTGGTCAACTTGAAAGAGCCTGTTGGTTAGCTGGGCATAAGTCGAGCGCCTTGCTCTGCGCCCTTGTAGTTGTGTTGGGATGCACGAGTACTGCATAAGTTATCCACAGATTACCCACAGATTTGTGCACGATTGAATGCGTTTGGGGAATTCTAATGAAGATGTAAAGCATTGAATCATAAGGGTTTTTTATTTAGTCTTTTTTGCTGTCAAGCGTTGGATTCAGCGCCGATTTAAGAGTAGTATTCCGTGCTATGTTTTGTTTCGCATAGTGCTGCAATTTTAGCATTAACAACAACTCACAACTGAAATGTGGGAGGTCCAGTGGGGGCTATGATCTGGCAGAAATGTCTTGATTGTCTGGAAGATGAACTCCCTTTGAATCAGGTCAATACTTGGATTAGACCGTTGCAGGTAGAGGAGGGGGAGGGAGAGCTACGTCTCCTTGCACCGAACAAGTACATACTCACCCAGGTGGCCAAACAATTCCTTGGCCGTATCAAGGAAGTTGTCAATGAGCTTGGGTTATCGTCGGTGACTTTAGAGATCGGCAGTATGGAAAGCCTCTCTCGGCCGAACAGGACGTTGCACGGAGCGGCGTTCCGCGCCAGTGTCGAGCTCAATCGGGAATTCACTTTTGATACCTTCGTCGCCGGTCAATCTAACGAATTAGCTAGGGCGGCCGCTTTGCAGGTATCTGAAAATGTTGGCAAATCATACAACCCGTTACTGCTTTATGGGGGAGTGGGGCTCGGTAAAACTCACCTGATGCAAGCGGTCGGTAACGCGATAATCGAGCATAGCCCACAAACCAAAGTCGACTACATGTATTCCAAGGGCTTCATGGAAGACATGGTCAGGGCGATCGAACAGGGCAACATGCCGGCATTCAATCAATACTATCGATCGGTCGACGTGCTGCTGGTCGATGATATTCAGTTTCTCGCCAAAGGCGTCAAGTCACAGGAAGAATTCTTCCATGTTTTCAATAGCTTACTGGAGGATGGACGGCAGATCGTGCTGACTTGCGACCGTTATCCGAAGGAGATCGAGGGGCTGGAGGAGCGCCTGAAATCGAGATTCGTTTGGGGTATGACGGCGCCTATTGAGCCCCCCGAACTGGAAACGCGCGTGGCAATCCTGATTCGAAAGGCCGAGCTGGTTGAGATCGATCTGCCTCAGGAAGTCGCGTTCTTCATAGCTGAGCGACTCAGATCGCACGTACGGGAGCTTGAAGGAGCGCTAAAGAGAGTGATTGCCAATGCGACCTTTACCGGCAGACGCATTACCATTGAGCTGGTCAGAGAGTCATTGAAGGATCTGCTGGCCATCCAGGATCGTCAGGTAGGCATAGATAATATACAGAAGACCGTTGCCCAATATTTCAAGATCAGACTGGCGGATCTCAACTCGAAGAGAAGGACGAGAACCATCACCAGGCCACGCCAGCTCGCCATGGCTTTGGCCAAGGACCTGACTAATCACAGCTTGCCGGAAATAGGAGATTCCTTTGGGGGAAGGGATCATACTACCGTGTTACATGCCTGTAAGAGAATCAAGGAACTCAGGGATACCAATAGCGAGATGCGAGAAGACTATCAGCATCTCCTCAGAATACTGACGACTTGAGTCCCACAGACTATTGGGTATAGAGAATGAAGTTCGTAACCACTCGAGAGTCGCTGCTAAAGCCGCTACAACTGGTCTATGGGGTAGTAGAACGTCGCCAGACACTGCCAATTCTGGCGAACTTACTGCTCGTTCTGGATAAGGATCAGCTCAGCCTGACGGGGTCCGACAGGGAGGTTGAGATCACCGGGAGGACGGCCATGGAATCCGGTGAGTCGGGGGAAACCACCGTACCGGCCAGGAAGTTGATGGAGATCTGCCGAAACCTGCCGGAGGGAGCCAGGGTTGAGGCACATTTGGAGGATGACCGCCTATCCCTGTCGAGTGGTCGATTCAGCTCTCATCTGGCAACGCTACCGGCGCTGGAGTTTCCCAGTGTTGAGATGGATGCCGGTCATGTCACTGTTTCGATAGAAGGAAATCGTCTAAGAAACCTGCTTGAACAAACCAGTTTTGCTATGGCGCAGCAGGATGTTCGTTATTTCTTCAACGGTATGTTGCTGGAAGTCACGCCTGACAGACTCAGGACGGTGGCCACAAACGGACAGCGACTGGCGATGTGTACGCTGGATCACTCGTTGGAGGAGCCCGAAGAGCAGCGCATCATCATACCTAGAAAAGGGGTCTTTGAGCTGCAGCGACTCATTGCGGAGGGTGAGGCAGCGGTACAGCTCACATTATCCAACAATCACTTGAAGGCCAGTGTCGATGGGTCATCACTGATCACTAAACTGGTAGATGGTGACTATCCTGACTATGAGCGGGCCGTACCCACGGGAGGCAAGAATGTGTTTGTGGGGGACAGGCTGGAAATAAGGGAAGCCTTGCGTCGTACGGCGATCCTGTCTAACGAAATGTACCGCAACGTTCGATTAACCCTGAGTGAAGGTAACCTGCATGTACAGTCAAACAATCCACAGCAAGAGGAAGCAGAGGAAACCGTAGCGGTTGAGTACGAAGGGGATGCGCTGGAGATTGGCTTCAACGTGGAATACCTGTTGGATGTCTTGGCGGCGGTCTGTGGCGAAAAAGTCAGGTTTGCGCTGTCCGACGCCAACGGAGCCGCGCTGGTTGATGGGCTTGAAGATAATGAGTCGATCTATGTCATCAGCCCCATGATGCTGTAGAAAGCGAACGCTCACTCTTGCTGATCAGATTCAAACAAGAGAACAACGAACGCTCACTCTTCGGTGTGATAGCTCTGGTCCGTGGCGTAAGTTAGCGCTCACTGGCTATAGCTTTGCTGAGGGAACAGGAACTGAGCGAACAGGATAAGTAGGACGATGAGATTTGAGATTAGCAGAGCGGATTTGATAAGGCCGCTGCAACTGGTCACGGGCGTAATAGAGCGCAGGCAGACGCTGCCAATACTGGCGAACCTGCTGGTCAAAGTGTCGCCGGATCAGGTCACGTTGGTAGGCACGGATCTGGAAGTTGAACTGATCGGTAGAGTACCACTGCAGAGCGCTGAGCCAGGAGAGATTACGGTTCCGGCCAGAAAGCTGATGGATATCTGTCGTGAACTGCCGGAAGAAGCCAGTCTCGCGATCAAGCAGGACGAGCAACGTCTGGTCATCCAGTCGGGGCGGTTCCACTCTACCCTTTCAACCTTGCCGTCTACCGATTTTCCGTCTGTCGATCGATCGGAGATCGACCACGAGATAGAAATACCCGCCAGCGACCTAAAGCGACTGTTAGACCGCACCAGTTTTGCCATGGCGCACCAGGACGTACGCTATTTTCTAAACGGTCTACTGCTTGAAATAGCCGAGGATCACGTGCGTGCTGTTACTACGGACGGTCATCGATTAGCGTTGTGCGAGCTGGAATTCCAGGGCGAGCCGGGTAGCACGCATCAAGTCATCGTGCCTCGCAAGGGGGTGCAGGAGCTGCAGCGGCTGCTGGGAGAGTCCGCAGAGAACGTCAAGATCGCGGTCGGGTCGAATCATCTATGTGTCGAAATCGACAGTTTTACCTTTACGACCAAACTGGTGGATGGCCGATTCCCGGAATATGATCGGGTTATTCCGAGGGATGGTGAAAAAGTAATCTTGGGGGATACGCAGGAACTCAGACAAGCCTTGAACCGAACCGCGATCTTGTCGAATGAGAAATTCAGAGGGATCAGACTATCGTTGATGGAGGGCAACCTGAAGCTTTCCGCGAACAATCCCGAGCAGGAAGAAGCGGAGGAGTCCGTTTCCGTGGTATATGGTGGTGAAGAGCTGGAAATGGGCTTCAACGTGAGCTATTTGATCGACGTTCTATCCATACTGGATAGCGAAAAGGTCAAAATCACCGTACAGGATGCCAATAGCAGTGCACTGTTGGAAGAACCTGAGCGCGACGATTCGGTCTACGTAGTAATGCCCATGAAGCTATGAGCCTCAGTCGGATCGAGATTCGCAATATCAGGAATCTTCGTTCAGTTTCTCTACATCTCACGTCTCAAATCAACCTGTTTTATGGCAACAATGGCAGCGGCAAGACCAGTCTTCTGGAAGCTGTCTATCTGCTGGGTTTAGGTCGTAGCTTTCGCGGAGCAAAGCTGGGGCCGGTGATAAGCCATGATGCAGACGATTGCACTGTTTTTGGGCAGGTAGAGGAGCTGAGTGGATCTGCAACGCCGCTGGGGATTGTTAGGAATCGAGATGGTTCGCGGGAGGTGCGTGTCGCTGGTGAGGCGGTGCAGCACCTGTCGGAGCTGGCCAAGGTCCTGCCGCTGCAGCTCATTAATACGGACTCGATTCGACTCTTAACAGGCCCTCCGGAGAACAGAAGGCGTTTTTTGAATTGGGGCGTGTTTCACGTGGAACCAGGCTTTCATACGGCGTGGAAATTGTCTCAACAGTGCCTAAAACAGCGAAACGTTTTGCTCAGAGATGCTAAAATAGACAGTGCCCAATTGGACGTCTGGAGTCGGGAGCTGGTCAAGGCTGGCGAGGCGATTGACCAGTATCGGAGCGGCTACATTGCCAGTCTGAATCCGCTCTTCCAAAGCCTGCTGTCGAATCTCATCGAGGACGATGGATTCACCCTCACTTACTACCGTGGTTGGGATGGATTGGCTGGACTAGCTGATGTGCTGGCGACAGATGTGGAGATGGATGCCAGACGAGGATACACCCAGCATGGACCTCAGCGGGCGGAACTGAGGGTGCTGGTCGACCAGCGAGATGCCGTCGATGTACTTTCCCGGGGTGAACTTAAAATGGTTGCCTGTGCCCTGATGCTGGCGCAGGCGCATCTGTTCAGGCAACTGGGCACGGGAGATTGCCTGTTCTTGATCGATGACCTCTCTTCCGAACTGGATCTCGAGCATCGCAGGGAAATGTGCAGGATATTGGAGGACCATGATCATCAGGTCCTCGTCACGAACGTTGAGCAAGCGGACATAGCCAAATACTGGGCGTCGGCAGAGCTGGCCGTGTTTCACGTGGAACATGGAGTAATAAAACTGCAGGAGATGAAGTAGATGAGCGACGACAATTCCTACGATTCCACTAGCATTCAGGTGCTCAAAGGACTTGATGCCGTGCGGAAAAGACCGGGAATGTACATTGGCGATACCGATGACGGTACCGGATTACACCATATGGTACAGGAGCTGGTGGACAATGCGATTGACGAAGCGCTGGAAGGATTCTGTAGCGAGATCAAGGTGATCATTCATCCCGGTGAATCCATATCTGTGGTGGATAACGGACGGGGCATTCCCACCGATACCCATGAAGAGGAGGGCAGATCAGCCGCTGAAGTGATCATGACGGTACTGCACGCGGGCGGCAAGTTCGACGATAGCAATTACAAGGTTTCCGGTGGTCTGCACGGTGTTGGTGTTTCTGTGGTCAATGCGCTCTCAGCGGAATTCAAGTTGACTATCCGACGGGATGGCAAGATCTGGGAGCAGGTCTATCACGATGGTGTACCCGATACGCCTCTGACCGCAGTGGGCAACACCAACCAAACGGGAACGGAATGCTATTTCAGGCCATCTCTCGAGACTTTCACCAATGTTGAGTTTCACTACGACATTCTCGCAAAACGGCTGAGAGAGCTGTCGTTTCTGAATTCCGGCGTATCCATCGAGTTGATCGACGAGAAGACGGGAAAGTCGGAGCTATTCAAGTATGAAGGTGGGCTCAGCGCCTTCGTGGAGTACCTCAATCGCAATAAGACGCTGCTCAACGACGTCTTCTACTTTAAGGTGGAGCGAGACGACGGCATCACCGTGGAAGCGGCGCTGCAGTGGAACGATTCCTACCAGGAGAGCATCTTCGCTTATACAAACAACATCGCGCAGAGCGACGGTGGAACGCATCTGCAGGGGTTCCGCGCCGCCTTGACCAGGACGCTGAATACCTATATCGAGAAGGAGAGTGCGCAGAAGAAGGACCAAGTGAACACGACGGGAGACGATGCCCGTGAGGGATTGACCTCTGTAATATCCATCAAGGTTCCGGATCCCAAGTTCTCGTCTCAGACCAAGGACAAACTGGTCTCATCGGAGGTCAGGCCGGCTGTAGAGCAGGAGATGGGGGCGGCTTTTGCCGATTACTTGATGGAGAATCCACAGCACGCCAAGGCAATTGTACAAAAAATGATCGATTCTGCGCGCGCGCGGGAAGCTGCAAGGAAGGCCCGGGAGATGACGCGCCGCAAGGGTGCATTGGATATAGCCGGTCTGCCGGGCAAGCTGGCGGATTGCCAGGAAAGGGACCCAGCCCTTTCGGAGATCTACCTGGTTGAGGGTGAGTCCGCCGGCGGATCCGCCAAGCAGGGCCGAGATAGGAAGATGCAGGCAATACTGCCCCTCAAAGGCAAGATACTGAACGTCGAGAAGGCCAGGTTTGACAAGATGCTCTCCTCGGTGGAGGTGGGAACCCTGATAACTGCTCTCGGGTGCGGTATCGGACGAGAGGAATTCAATCCGGACAAGCTCCGCTATCACAAGATCATCATCATGACCGACGCGGACGTGGATGGCGCTCACATCAGAACGCTGCTGCTGACCTTTTTCTTTCGTCAGATGCCCACGTTGATTGAACGGGGTCACCTGCTGATCGCTCAACCACCCCTTTACAAACTGAAACGTGGCAAACAGGAGAGGTACATCAAGGATGAGCTCGAACTGAGTGATTTCATGATGGAGATAGCCTTCGAGGGCGTAGCGCTGATACCCAGCGTTGATGCAGAGCCGTTGAGCGAGGCCGACTTAAGTAGATTAGCTAACGAATACAATGACATACAGAATAGAATAGAGAGATTACAGAAACTGTATCCACTTGAGATTCTGGACGAACTGATCTACGCGCCGCGCCTGCAGGTGGGCGATCTAGCGGACAGGGAGAGCGTGGCGGTCTGGTGTGATGAATTGGCCGGCAATCTCACCGCCGCCGCAAGCTCACAAACGCAGTATGACGTGGCCGTGGTGGAGGATCAGGAAAGGGACCTTTTCTTACCAAAGGTCAGTGTGACCAACCATGGGGTGGCGAGAGGATATCTGTTCAGCAGAGATTTCTTCCAACTACCCGACTATCACGATATGACCGCCCTCGGCGACAAGATCAACAGCCTGATGGGCGAAGGGGCGTACATTCAGAAAGGGGACAAGCAGCAGTCCGTCACCAGCTTCAAAGACGCGCTGGACTGGCTGATGAAGGAGGCGATGCGCAGCCACTCCCGACAGCGCTACAAGGGTTTGGGAGAGATGAATCCGGAGCAACTGTGGGAGACCACCATGGATCCGACCTCGAGAACCATGCTGCAGGTCACCATTGAAGATGCAATCGCAGCTGATCAGGTATTCAATACACTGATGGGGGATCAGGTTGAACCGAGACGTGAATTCATCGAAACGAACGCGCTGTCTGTTGCCAATCTTGACGTCTAAGCCATTGTATTTTAAGGCCTTTATACTTCTCCGGCAATGATCGCAGCGGCTGCGCCGGCGAGATCCGGGTAGACCGGAATGCCGGGGTTGGGTAGTTTGTCCAGGGCCAACCGGCCGCTTCCCGTTTCTACCAAGATCGGTTTGCAGCCAGCGGCCATGCCGGCCTGAATGTCCGTGAGCTTATCCCCCACCAGCGGCACTCCCGCAACAGACACCTTCAGTTGATCCGCAAGCTGATGGATCAGCCCAGGTCGTGGCTTGCGGCATGCACAATCGTCGCTCGGATGATGAGGGCAGTAGAACACGGCCGTAATCTTGCCGCCCGCGTCTGCCACCGCTTGCAGCATCTTACTGTGAATCCGCTCCAGATCTTGCAGGGAGTAGAGCCCTCGTCCGATACCCGCCTGATTGGTTGCTACGCAGACGGTGAAACCATGTTCATGTAAGTTAGCGATCGCTTCCAGGCTACCCTCTATAGGAAGCCACTCTTCTGGGGTTTTGATGTACTCAGGCGAGTCGTGATTGATAACTCCGTCTCGATCCAAAATCACCAACTTCATGCCGGCGGCCATGCGTCAGATAGACTGGATTAGCGAGATGTCGGCGATCTCTAGGAACAGCAGCCTCAGCTGCTGTAGGAGGGCGATACGGTTGTTCCTGATCGGGAGATCATCCACCATCACCATCACTTCATCGAAGAAACTGTCGATGGCTGCCTGTAGATCGGCAAGCGTGTCCAGCGTTGCGCCGTAGTCTCTGCTCTGCATCATCGGTTGGATCGCCTGCTGCTTCGCCACGATCTGGCGGTGCAATTCCACCTCAGCCTTCTCCGTTAGAAGCGCTGCATCGACGGAGCCCCGTGATTCGTCATCTACCTGTTTCAGCAGGATATTGGCGACCCTTTTGTTGGCTTCCGCTAGAGCGGCTGCACGGTGCCCCTGGCGGAAGCTGTCGACCGCATCGATGCGTCTGGCCAGGTCCAGAAAGTTGTGCTGCACTGTGCCATCTTGGCCGCCCGATCGGACCGCTAGAACAACCGACTGAGGAACGCCTCGTTCCTGATACCAATTGCTCAAGCGCTCCAGTATGTATTCAAGCAGTTGCTCAGTAGGGAACTGCTGGTCCGTGAAGAGTTCGGCGCTATGGCGCAAACAAGCGAACAGATCGAGATCCAGTCGCTCTTCTATGACGATTCGCACGATCCCGAGGGACGCCCGGCGCAAACCGAACGGATCCTTCGACCCGGAGGGCGGTTGACCGATGCCAAAAAGGCCAATCAACGTATCGATCCTATCGGCAAGCGCCACGGCGCGACCGGTATCACTCGCCGGAAGCCGGTCACCGGAATAGGCAGGCAGATACTGTTCGCGCAAAGCAACAGCGACTTCCTCAGCTTCCTGATCGTTGCTGGCATAGTAATATCCCATGGTTCCCTGGAGATCGGGAAACTCGTTTACCAAAGAGGTAACCAGATCCACCTTGCAGAGCAATCCTGCTCGCTGTGCCAAGGGTGCGTCGCAACCGAGCTGTTCGGCTATAAAGCCCGCCAGATTAGATACGCGCTGTGCCTTATCGAAGTAGCTACCCAACTCCGAGTGAAAAACCACGCCTTTGAGTTGATCCAGCTTTGCGTGGAGCGTCTTCTTGCTGTCGAGGCCGTAGAAGAACGTCGCGTCTGCAAGACGTGGTCGAATCACCTTCTCGTTGCCCGCGATCACGAGACCTGCATTGCTGCTCTCTATATTGACGACAGCCAGGAAGCGGGCCAGCAGTGCGCCGTCTTCATCGGTCAGATGAAAGTAACGCTGGTGTTTCTTCATGGCTGAGATCAACACTTCTCTGGGAGCGGCCAGAAATTCACCATCATATTCTCCAGCAAGGGTGCTGGGCCATTCGACCAGCGCAGTGACCTCGTCCAGCAGGCTCTCGTCTATCACCACATGGCCTTGAAGTTCGGCAGCGGCATCTTCCAATTGGCCCCTTATCAGATCGCGCCTGTCATCGAAGTCTGCCACCACCTTGGCCTTCTGTAGCGCCTCTGTATAGTCGTTGGGGTCCGCCAGTCGGATCGATCCTGAAGACATGAACCTGTGTCCGGTCGTTAGTCGATCGGCTTTGACACCGAGTATGGTACCCTCTACGACATCTTTTCCATACAGCATAACTACCCAACGAAGGGGACGCACGAATTCAACTCGTTGGTCCCCCCAACGCATCCGTCTGTCTATGGGCAGACGTGCGAGGGCGGCCTCCACCACCTGGCAGAGCAGATCCTCCACAGCTTGTCCCGGGACCTTGGTGCGATGCACAAGTCTGGATCCCTTATCCGTCTCGAGCGTCTCGAGATCTTCGACCTCGACGCCGCAGGATGAGGCGAACCCCAACGCCGCCCGGGTGGGCGCATTGTCGTCATCAAAAGCAGCCTTTAGGGATGGCCCCTGACGAACCGACTCCCGCTCAGCCTGAGCTGAGTCCAGGTTCTTCACGATCACTGCCAGTCTGCGCGGCGTGGCGTAACGCAGGATCTCTTCACAGGCGAGACCCAGAGAACGAAGTTCAGCAGCGATATTGTCTTCAAAGTCACAGCCAAGCTGACGCAGGAACTTAGGCGGTAACTCCTCGGTGCCGATCTCGACCAGGAAATCATCCCGCCTCATCTCTGCTCCTCCGTGCTGGAAGCGCTGAGCAGTTCATCTCTGAGTCGCTTACTCGCCAGGGGAAAGCCGATTGCTTCACGCTCGTCATAGTAGGCTTTGGCAACTGCTCGAGCCAGCGCGCGGACCCTCAGAATGTACCTTTGCCGTTCAGTCACGGAGATGGCGCGCCGTGAATCCAGCAGATTGAATACGTGAGAGGCCTTGATTACAAATTCGTACGCCGCTAGTGGCAGACCTTCTTCAAGAAGGCGGATGCTCTCTCCTTCATGAAAGTCAAAATGTCGAAAAAGCCCGTCCACATCGGCGTGGTCGAAATTGTATGCCGACATTTCGACTTCGTACTGATGGAAGACGTCTGCATAGGTAACGATACCATCTGGTCCCTGCCCCCAGATCAACTCGCGGAAGCTGTCAACGCCCTGCAAATAAAGGGCGATCCGCTCCAAGCCATAGGTAATCTCACCGGTTACCGGGTAGCATTCCAGCCCCCCCGCCTGCTGGAAATAGGTGAACTGAGTGACCTCCATGCCATCCACCCAGACTTCCCAACCGAGACCCCACGCGCCGAGGGTCGGCGATTCCCAATTGTCTTCCACGAAGCGAATGTCGTGCACGCTGGTGTCGATGCCGAGAACGCGAAGCGATTCAAGGTAGATCTCCTGAATATCATCCGGTGACGGTTTCAACACCACCTGAAATTGATAATAGTACTGGTATCGATTAGGGTTTTCTCCGTAGCGGCTGTCAGCGGGCCGGCGACACGGTTGCACGTAAGCGCAGTTCCAACTCTCCGGACCGATTGAACGAAGGAATGTGGCAGGGTGAAACGTGCCGGCACCCATCTCCATGTCGTAGGGCTGCATGAGAATACATCCCTTCTCTGCCCAGAACTGTTGCAGGGATAGGATAAGATCCTGAAAATTGAGATTTCTGTCCATTGTCGAAGCTGCGCCGCTCGGTTGGTTGTGGGGATCGAAAAGGCAGCTAAGTATACCTGATGAGGATGCTCCCTCAGAAGGTAAGGCTGAGCGCGAGAGGGTATGAGATGACTGATAGCAGGCCAGGTGATGATCTGACACGCTGTGATTGGTGTTTAGGTGATCCCCTGTACCAGCAATACCATGACAGGGAATGGGGCGCGCCGCAAAGGCATGCTGACGTCTTATTTGAATTCCTGCTGCT
>CEPV01084557.1_pt1 | contig 29326 bp, 21 predicted proteins | sample 530451 | NCBI WGS metagenome assembly CEPV01 (sample SAMEA2620097, study PRJEB7988) | marine metagenome | isolation source: saline water (ENVO:00002010), including
TCTTTTCTATTTTATTTTTATGCAGGCTGGAAATTTTTTCATGAATGCAATGCAAAAAAGAGCAACAAATGTGGATTTAACTCAAAATTTTATGAATTTAAATCAACAGGTAGCCAACACCCTCTTAACATCTGTCAGAGGATTTTTCTCGTTTCTTATCATCTCCTTGATATTATTTGCAGTTTTGATGATAATAAACTGGAGCCTTTTCAAAGGATTGAACTGGGCCATAACTGCAAACAAAAAATTCAATTTAAAGTTCTTCAAAAAATTCCTGCAGCTCAACCTTATCTGGCTGCCAATTTGGTTCTTATTGATATTTTTATTTGCCATAATTATAAAGCCAACAGCAGCTCCAATATATATGGTCATAATTTTAATTATAGCATTTTACCTTACAAACATACTTTACCCACTATTCCTGAAACACACAGAAACGCAATACGTTTCTGGTGCCAAGAAAAGCAAGGCTTTTCTTGGGAACAGCAAGATAAAAACTATTAAAGAAGCTTTCAAGCTAGGAATAAAAAAAATACATCATTTCATCATGCCTTATTTAATAATAATTATTTTTTTCTTAATTATTTCAAAACTATACAAGTTAATCACACTGAATATTGATGCAAATCCAAATATATTTTTTGGTATTATTTTAATTTTCATAGCCTGGATGAGGTATTATTTTGTTGAAATCGTTGAAAGTTTAAGTAAATAATTCTAAAATACCAAAAACCTTAAATACCCATATATGAAATATATATAAATATTAGCTTTAAAAACTATAAAATATATTTAATACAGCTATGAAATATATATAAGATATATATGAAATTTACAAAAAAGGTGATTAGGACATCAGGCGGCATAGTAGTTAGAGTTCCAGCAGATATAGTCAACCTCCTAAACCTAACTGAAAAAGACTATGTAGAAATAGACCTAACCAGAATTGATGTTAAAGCACTAAACAAAAAAACAAAAAAATAACCCAATTAAAAATCAATAAAAAGGATAAACAATGAAAAATTAAAAAGTTTTCAATGGGAAAATAAAAATTTGATCAAAATTGAAAAAAATTAATGGAAAATAAATCAAAATTGGAATTAATGGAGTATTAAAAAATAAATAAAATTGATTAAAAATCAATAATTCAATGCAACAAAATTAAATTTTTCAATGGAAAAAAATTGATTAAAAAATTAATAAAATAAATTTAATAAGTAAAATCAACGAAGTTGATGCCAAAAATTAACGGAGGAAATTTTTAAGCATGTCAAAAAAAAGAGGTCAGGCAACTATTTTCATGATATTAGCAATAATCATCTTAGTATTAGGCTCATTTTTCTTTTATTCTCAGAGAACATCTGTAAAAAAAGCAGAACCCATAGCTCCTGAAGTAGTGCCTGTAAAGAATTTCATAGAAACATGCATAAGCAATGTTGCAGTGCAAGGTATTAAAATTCTTGGCCTGAATGGAGGCTATATAACTTTCCCAGAGCAGATAGAAAACGACCCAAGAACCTACCTGCAGCTAGGGCCAATAAACAGCATCAAAAACCCTTACTGGTGGCATGACGGCATTGAAAGAGTTCCTTCAGAAGAATTCATAATAAGGCAGATAGAAAATTACATTACCTCCAACCTTAACACATGTGTTGAAGACTTCGGGGCATTTGGAAATCAGTTTGACATAAGAAAAAAAGGAAACCTAAATGTAAAGATAACATTAAACGAACACGATGTTGATATTGATATTAATTATCCTTTGGAATTAGTAAGCAGATTAAACCAAACAACAATAAAGCTGGAAAACTTCAAGCAGACACTACCAATAAGGCTAAAGAAAATTTATGAAGCTGCAAAAGACATAATGGAAGCTGAAAACCGCGATTTCTTTTTGGAATTTAAGACAATTGATTTAATAACTTTAGACAAAGACATACCAACAACTGACATTGAAGCAACATGCCAGCAGAAAGTATGGCCAATAGAAAAAGTAGAAAACAAATTAAAAAAATTGTTAGGTGTAAATATTCCATATATAAACATAATCGGCTCTGATTTTAATGATGGAATTTTTGTCCCAAATCCGTTTGGAGAAGATACATACAAGAATTCTTACTATAATGCCCATTACAAATGGCAGATAACTGATAAAAATTATGAAAACCTGAAAGTTTCCTTTGATTATGATCCAAGATGGCCATTCCAATTTTACGCAAGGCCAAGCAAAAATGGCTTATTAAAATCAAATGCGCAAAAAGGCCAGGACATCTTAAAATTCTTCTGTCTGCATATCTGGCACTTTACTTATGATGTCATCTACCCTGTTAAAGTTACCATATTAGACAGCGCGCCTAATTCCATACCATACCAGTTCAGTTTCCCATTCAAGGTAAGTGTTGACCATAACCAGCCAAACAGGAAGAGCTTTGCAGCAACCCTTCTTGAACAGGTAGATTTAGGACAACAAGAAGATTTTTGCAATGACCTTGCTAATGAAATCAGCATTTACACAATTGCTAATGCAACTGACGAGATTGATGTGGCGCATGTTAATCTGACATTTACCTGCGGAGTATTTACTTGCGATATCGGAGAAACAGAATGGCTGAGCTTTGGAGCTGCTGCTGGCCTCACAAAAAGATTTCCTTACTGTGTTAATGGAATTTTAAGGGGCAACAAACAAGGTTATGAGCAAGCGCAAATGTTCATCCAAACAGACATTCCAGGAACTCATTTTATGCACCTAAAGCCAATCAGGGAATTCACAAATTATGAGGTTGTAAAGCATGATTTTGATGATCCAACATATGAAAGTCCTTTGGAAGAAAATGAAAAAGCAGCAATAACAATAAGCTCAACAAAAAGTAGCTTTGAAGCATTTGGCATTTATCCAACAGGAGAAAATTTTCCGATAAATCTGCTTAATGATGACCATGAATATGAAATTACAATCTACCTTTCAGATGATGAAGATCTTATTGGAGGCTACCAGAAAACATGGAAAGTCTCAGCAGACCAGATAGCTGATGCAAACAAAATAATATTCCATGTTTTGGAAAAGAAAGGCAGCAAAGATGACAGATTTATGTTTATCTCAGGCCTTAGCTCATATTCCAATAAAATACCTGAACCAGAGCTGATATAGAATGAAAAAAACCATTTTAATGCAATTCATTGCATTGTTTTTACTAGAGCTGACTATATTATATCCTGTAAATTTTGTTTATGCTCTTGGCATATCCAATGTAGATGTAACAGACATAACCTCAAACTCTGCAAGGATAAAATGGTTCACAGATGAGGTTGCAGATGGAAATGTAAGATACGGACCTGACCAAAATCTGGGATTTTCATCCAGACATAGTACATATATCTTTGAGCACAATCAGTTAATACAAGGCATGGATTCTGAAGCAACATATTTCTTTGAGATAGAATCATCTAACATCAATGGCCAGTACGTTGTTGATAATAACAATGGACAATTTTATTCCTTTACAACCAAGGATAACACACCTCCGGAAAAAGTAACAGGAATTGACATTGTAAGCATAACCAGAAACTCAATTACCATATCATGGCAGCAGTCAGATGCCTCAGATTTAGGCCATTACAGCATTTACAGGGACAACATAAATATACTTAATACAACAGACACGACTTTTACTGGCAATAACCTTGAGCCAGGAACAACTTACTCATATAAAGTTTCAGCTGTTGATACATCTGAAAATGAAGGGCAATATTCCAATGAAATAACCATTACAACAGAGGCCTTGGATCTTTTAGAACCAGTAATAAGCAATGTTAAAGTAATCGATATCAAGGAGGACGGTGCAACTATAACCTGGTCAACAAATGAAGACAGCGCATCAATTGTTCATTATTATACGGAAACATCAGACAAGGAAAAGAAATCAGTAGGTTTAGTAAAAAACCATTCCATTAGCTTAGCAAATCTTGAAAAAGCTACCTATAGTTTTGTTGTCACGTCATGCGACGAGGACAATAACTGCATAGATTCATCAGTCTCCACTTTTAAGGTTGGAATTGATATAAACCCTCCAAAGATTGATACTCAAATACCGAAATTCTTCAATAAAAAGCAGATTGACATTACCGGAACAACAAAACCACTTTCAACGATAAAGCTGTTTGTCAATGATATGAACTTTCCAGTAAGGGCATTAGACAGCTCAGAGACATCAGAAGGAACCTTCCGGTTTTTTAATATACAATTGCAAAAAGAGAATGTAATAAAATTATTAGCTATTGACAAGGCCGGCAATAAAAATGAAAGTACTTTCCGCATAAGTGTTGACACAGAAAAGCCCATAGTAGTTTTAAACCCAATCCCCGGTGCAACGTCAAAAAAGAATTTAACTGTTGTTGGAACAGTAGACGAGCTTGTTTTCATAAACTTTTTCTTGAGATTGGGAGCAGATACAAAACTAGAAAAAATTATTGGGTTAAAAGCTGTAGCAAAAAATGACTCCATAAAGCTTGAATGGAATGAAACCACTGAAGAAGACTTTAGTCATTATATAATATACAGGAAAGATGTAGGTCCTATTGCAATCACCCAATCAATCTCATACAATGCCTATACAGATTTATTAGTAAATAAAGGCAGGGAATATGTTTATTGGGTAAGTGCTGTGAATAAATTTGGAAGGGAAAGTGATAAATCAGAGCCTGCTGCAGCAAAAACAGCCAATGGAAGAACTGACATACCAAAACCACAGCCAATAGACAAACTCATCATTGTAAAACCCACAACAACAATCAACACCAGCGCCTCATTTTCACAATCACTAAAGCTTTCAAGAGACGGAAAATATGTACTAGTAATAGAAATTTTAGACAGGGCAAAAAACAGGGTTGTGATTGAAAAAACAATAAGGCTTGACACAAAAAAACCAAATATAAAGATAACTAGCCCCCCATCTAATCAGCTTATTTTTGAAAACTATGCAAATGAGATTGACATAAAAGGCATTACTGATCCAAACGCTAAAGTGCATTTGTTCATAGACAGAACACCTTTTGGAGCTTTAGACAAGTCTTTTAGCATTACCGCAATGTCAGATAAATTAACAAGCATACAAGAGACAGACTTAGATGCAAAATGCTCACTTAAACTCGGAGGATCACAATTTTGCAAAACAGGAGCTGATTTCTCAACAACCGCAGACAGCAGTGGAAATTTTGAATTTGAGGATGTTGATTTAACAAGTACAATAAGCGGAGGCATGAAAATACCGCAAATTCCTGCAAGCGAAATGGACAGGAGACAAGGATTTAAAGATGAAAGAAAAGCAAGGCTTATTTTCATAGCTACTGACGAAGTTGGTTTAAGAAATGCAAAGGAGCATAAACTACAGATTGGAACATGTTGGTCTGGAAATCAGAGCTGGGATGTAATACCATTAACAGAATACCAAAGCCCTGCATTGATCAGCCCGCAAAGATTGGCTGAAAACAAGGAAATCATTAATTTTTTCATTAACTATTCTTATATTGGCAGAGGCGAAGATGGAAAAGTAACAGGTATGAGTATAAGCAGGGCCTGTTCTGGAAAAGAGCTTTTAGGTGACAAAAGATTCAACATAAGCTGCCAGATAATGCCTTCCAGTGGCACTACAATAGTTAATGATGACGGCACTGTATCCTATACCAGTATCCAACTAAACAGGGCAGAAGGCATGGACCGGTTCCTGCAAAATGACTGGAAGAATTTCTTTAACTCTGTAAGTAATGAGCTTACTTTTCCAATGAAATTTGTAATACAATACACCCATGATGTTGATGGAAAAGAGGTAAAAGAAGTACAAAGAACCTGCCATGAGGTAACATATGTCCTGGATAACAGCCTTATAGATCCTAGAAAAGTATTGCCTGACTGGGTTTTGTATGATCTTGTTGATTTCCTCAGGGATTCGGTAGAAACAATAAACAAAGTCAACACACAAGTAACCAAAGTCCTTGAATATGCTGCATTTGGATGTGTCTCAAGCTTCATGATAAGGTTCGCAATCCAGATCCACAGAAGATTCATTACCTTCTTTGAAGAAAATACGTTTGCTGCCAAAAAGCTGACAGGCATTGATATTAATGACCTAAACCTAGACTTTAAGCCAAAGAATAGTGAAGATAAAGATTATTGCAACAAGGTTGCTTTAAGTATTGCCAAAAAAGGCATTTCTTCCGAAGCTACTGGAGAAGAACTAAAGGAGCTAATACTGGGATCGCTTGGCGAAATAAATCTAAAGGATTTCAGCGATAAAGACCTTGAAAGATGCTTCCCAAATGTAGCGGATGCTTGGGAAAGAGAAGCAGACATGTACGGCTATTACAGATTTACATGCGACAGGGTTTTTGGACACAAGACACCTTCAGCATGGACAGAAGGACTGGAAGATAAAAAAATATTTAACAGGGTTCTTGAAGGCCAGACTTGTGCTACTGATGAAAATGTTAGAGGCCAGCCATTAAGAGCAGTAAAATGCAGAACAATTGCAAAAGAAGAATATGAAATAAAACCAGATCGTTATGGCTTAGAAGATACTTGTCTTGAGGTACAAGAACAGCCAGGTAAAGAAAGAGTTCTATATAAATTAGGAGGGCCTGTAGGAGTCAACGATTTATATAATGTGAGATACACGGCAGGTAATAGTAAAAAAACGGTAGGTTATGTCATCAAGCAGACAGAAACCCAATACCTAACTTATCAACCAAAAACATGCAGAGAAGTTTGTGGATTAGAAGGAAAAGACTTAACTTATTATGGGAATAAGAAAAAAAGCGTCAAATCCAGTAAGAAAGAATGGTGGTCATGCATACCAAAAAATAATTGCGTAAATTTACCCAAAACAAAAGGAGGCAAAGAGGATATAAGTAAAGCAACACCTAGTGGATATACTCAAGATTGCTTTTACAAAGCAGATAAAGCTCCTAGTGATGTGAGAAATGCCCTTAGAAGTGAGAGTGTAGTAAGCAATGACCCAAAATCAAGGTATGAATGCTGCTGCATCAATGTAGAAGATGAGCCTCCAAGTATTTATTATGATTGGGAAGATATAAATCCATATAAAAATCCAGAAGCAGAAGAAGGTAAAAAAGATTGCGCATTCCAGTCAAAAGGCAAATCAGAAGAATGCCCTAAAAAAGACGCAGACACAAAAACAGGATTTGCAGACATGAAATGGTCATATAGATACTGGAAAGAAGGCTATACAACTAAATCAAAAGCAGAAGAAGGTAAAGAAACCGCAGTCCACACAAAATATAACCCCTACAGGTACATAGAAGGCAGAGATTTCACAGCATGTTTTGGGCAGGACAATTGGTTTTATGATGCTAATGTCCCAAAAGGAGAAACTGGAGACCTGGTTACAATAGACTCGAGACAAGAGCATATTGCTGCATTCCAATGCGCAAACATTGGTGGTATCCAACAAAGGCTTGTTATGATAAATAATTTCCAGAGCGCTTTAGGCAGATGCTTGATAGATATAAGGGAAACAGGAACTTCAGATGCATTAGCATGCAGGGAAATATTTACCAGATATGTATGCTCAAGCATATGGCAGGTCATAAGCGCTTTTTCCAATTCATGCTCGCCTTTCTCTCTTGGCATGAGCAGAGAAGAGGACTTCTTTGGAACTGTAGGAGGTGGCTTCAAAAGTGTATTCCAGAGCGTTGCTGATACACAATCAGAGCTTACAGAAGAATATGGAAACGCAGAACTGAACAACCTTATTGGAGCCAGTACAGGAGAAGTCGCAAGAAAACTATGTTTAGCAGCTTTTGGTTATGATTGGGACCTTACCTTGCAAAATGTTATTGATGCCGCTTATTCGCAAACATTCGCAAGTGTTGTGCAAGCAACAACAGGAACAAGAGAATACCTGACAATTGACCCAACTAATAATAAAGCAAGATATGATTATAGCGCATCATGGATAATAAACCCAGGATGTGATCTAGAAAAATATACTGTTGATCTTTCATGCGTAACCAGAAATGAGCTTGAGCGTGAAGGGGAATTTATTGATCCTCTATCTTCTGTTGGCTTAGCTACAAAAGGAATTCGCTGTGACGCTGTGAACTCTCCAGACGGAAGTAATTGTGATTGCTTAAATAGCAAACTAACCCAAGAACAAACAGCAAGACTATTTAACTCAAGAGGAAAAATAAAGCAAAACCAATTTATACAGGGCAGTGAAAACAAGATTATTCCTTCTTTTTACAGATACGACCATCTTAAGATTAAATTAACTCCTGACAGAAAGCTGAGAGGAGATTCAAGAAAAACATGCTTCCCTCCGGGACATGAAGATGGTATCTTTTATTTTCCCCTAAGAGACAAAAGTGTAAGAGACATAACTGGGTGTCATGCGAATGTAGAGTCTGGTGAATTTGAATGCAGTGGAGGCCTAAGCTTCTTTAACACAAAAGGAATAGCAAACATGTTAGACATTGAAATAAATGATAAAAAGCCGGAAAAGAAAAAAGTGTCCGTATTCATAGGCAAGCCTTTAAAATTAAAGGTTGATGTCCGCAAAAGCCAGGATTCAGGTCTAAAATGCCTGGTAGTTAGTGTTGACAAAGAAAAAAAAGGGGAAAGTAAAGTTGATAAACCTAAGGTAATCCGCATAGACTTTGATGGAAAGTACACTTATGAAAAAGAAATAATAGATAAATTAGAGTTTGCAAGATCCAAATCAAAACCAGAGATTGAACCATATGGTTGTGGAGATTCAAGAATAAATGAAAATAAGATTAAAGATAAAGACTGTAAAGAATTAATAGAAAATTTAAAATTAGAACATGAATTTATCACAGAGAATGATGAGTGGGGTTATTCGACAACACTTAAGTTCATTAATGCAGATGGTATTAATGGAATAGATTTAGGAGAAAATAGTGTAGATAAAATAAAAATAGGTGGTGAACAAATTAAACTAATTGGAAGTCTGACATTTGAAGGTGGTGAACCAGTTGTTGAGTTGCTAAATAAAAAAATAAAGTTCAAGATAGAAAATGTTGGATTTAATGATAAGTTAGAAGAAATTGAATATAGAGTTACATTGCCAAGAAAAGGAGGCTCTGAGAATTGGAATTTATGGCTGTCATTATACGAAGCAAATGAAGGCTCCAATAATTGCAAAACTTATGAAAAAAGCAAAGTGATAGAGTATCAGGGCAGAGAGCAAAAAGAAAAGATCATTCTTCAAGTAAGAACTGAAGCAGAAGAAATAATGCCTCCTGAAATAGATTTTAAATTTGATGATAAAAGATATTTAAACCCGGAAAATGATGAAATAGGATTAACAGTCACTGTTGCTGCGCAGGGAGAAAATAAAGAAGGAAAAGATAAAAAGCTTAATCAAATACAATATTGGCTTGTTCCTCCACAAGGACAGGGAAAAGAATTAGATAAATATAACAAAGATTGCAAAGCCAATGACAAAAAAGAAATAAAATGCACTATAACAATTAATAACAAGTTATTTGATGATATAAAACTAACTGATTACCAAGCAGGAGAATATAAAATTAATATTGAAGCCCATGATGATATGGGCCAAAGAACTGAAAAAGAAGAAGAATTTACAGTAAGATGCGGCCCAGGTGATGGGCAACAATTTAATAGAGTGGGAAAATGTGAAGCAACCAGCACATGCGATAGGTCAATAAGAATAAATCCTCAAACTGTAAGCTGTCCAGAAGAGAAGGGTTTAGTGTGCTGTGGTCACTGGGAGTAAAATCAATAAAATGCCTTCCATAATAACAAATTCATTAAAAGAATCTTTTTTAGCTATATCAAAAAACAAAAAAATATTTTTATTAATATTTATCCTTCAAATTTTATTTTTCTTTTTAATTTTAATAGTCAGTTCGTTCTATGTTTCAAAGATATTGGAAAGCACTGTTGAAATTATGCAGTATATGGATGCATTGAATCTAGATGTTGAAAAAGCTAAATTTGATGTTTTGCAGCAAAAAAACCCTCTTGGAGAAAATCCATTATTAATAAGCAGGAATTATGAAGCAATGAAAAAAAACCTATTATTCCTTTTATTTTATATTTTTATCATCTTCACAATAATCAATGGATTAATATGGTACTTTGCCTCAAACATTCTCGAAAAGAATAAAAAATTGTTCTCATTAAAAAACATCTTATCATACCTGCCAAGATTTTTCATAGTATCCTTGATCTTATCTTTGTCATTATTCATATTTGCATATAATTTCTTAAATATTTCTTTCAGCGGTTTTTTATCAACCCAGCCAGCAAATTTTATACCTTTGCTTATAGTTGCAATAATAGCCATTTATTTTATTTACATTGTCATACCATTACTCAATAAATTTAAAATTGAAGAATTCAAAACCTTAGTAAAAAAAACATTTAGAATAGGAACAAGGAATTTTATTTCAATAATAGTTTCTTATCTGATAATTATAATTTTAATAATATTGTCTTTAGTATTAATCTCTTATTTAGTAGAAATAAATTTATTTTTGCTATTTATTGGGTTAATATTAATGCTATTGATTTTTGCCTGGAGCAAGATTTATTTTGTTATTGTTGTTAAGAAATTAAGCAGTTTGTGATTATTCTGATGCTTCTCCTGCTGCTGATTCTGTTTCTGGCTCAGAGTCTGACTGTTCTGCTTCATTACCATTAGCAGCTTCATTATCATCATTTGCTGCTTCTTCACTTCCAGAATCATCACCATCTTCAATCCCTTCTTCAGAAATTTCACTATCTTCATTTACTGCCTCTTCGAGCACACTTTCTCCTGTTTCTGATGCTATTTCACTTAATCTGTTTGATACATATTCGGAGACTTCTTCTGCTGTTTCCAAACCTTGAGCATGAGCTTCTTCTATTAAATCGTTTGTTAGATTTTCAATATTAGCCTTGTTTTTCGATGTATAGTGTTTCCTATACCTATCAACTGTCTCTAAATCATGCATTATATGCCTAGCTATTCTAAGATAGTTTTGTTTTAATGCTTCATTGCCTTCAGCGCCTTCAGCCAATCTTAAATAAAATTGGTATAGTTCTAGTTTAGTAACTGCCTCTTCCTCAACCCTATCTGAAATTCTGCTTAAGCTTTTATCAAATGAATTCCTATAAAGATGCATAGCTTCTTCTCCATGCGCTGCATTTATCATATCCTCTAGAGAAACATTATAAAAATCAGCCCATTTTGAAAGCTGTTGAATAGAATCCCTGCCAATGAAAAGCCCAATACTGCCATTTTTAAGCCTGCCAATAGAATAAACAGCCCATTTTTTTGATGTCACGCCAAAATATCTGATTTCTTCTCCCCTCCATTTTAGAGAAGCCAATTCTTTCCCCACAGTGCTTGCTTCATAGATACCCCTTTGCTGTCTTAATGTTGCAGCTCTTGATAAGTTTATTCCAAATTCATTAATAGGGCCATCATAATATACATCAGTAACATATTTTCCAACATTAGAGTCTGCAATAGAACTTGCTGGTCTTTCATGGCGTGCAACAACAAATTCCTTGAACTTACGGGACTTAGAATATGCTATAGCATTTTCTGGACTTTCTCCTGCAGCTTTCCATCTTAAAAAATTCCTTGAAAGATATTCCACCTGAGGGCAAGGTCCAATATCTCCTCTTCCAACCTCATATTGACCACCAGAAGTTACAATCCTGAACTTATGATTATCATTAGTAGCATATACTGTCAATGAATTAGACATTAATGCTTCCCGGGTATTCGCACTGCATAAGTTCTTAAACCAAAAAGAAGGAGCAGGTCCAGGATCAAATTTACCAGGAGAACCTCTTGAAATTATGTACTTGTCAGTACTTGGACCAAAAAAATGGTCAGTATGAACATTCATAGTTCCAAGACTCATCCTAGATGTTAAACCCATTTTCCACCCAATGTAGTAATAGTGTAACCATTAAAAAGTGGTAAAACTAGTATATAAAGCTTTCGGAAATTTTCTTAATTTTCGAAGATTTATGCTTAAAAATCTAATGAAGAACTATTTTGGTTTATACTGAACCTTCTTAGGTTTTTCTGTACGTTCCTGTTGTCTATAAGGTCTGAATTCAGCTCTAAGGTAAGCTTTGTTTTTGAAATCCTTTGGGGCTAAGCGTTTATTCTGACCAAACCATCTTTCAAGAACTTCCGCTACATCCGTTTCAGTCATAGCATGATGAGCCAAATAGGGTGCCTCTACATGCTCTAAAACACCTCTTGCATGAATCCTCTTTACTGGAGCATAGACTGCTTCTGTAAGCCTTTGTTTCATAGCTTTTTTAAGTTCATTACCTTGTGCAGTGTGCACATCTAAGGTGTAATCAGAACCAGCAGCAGTAACAATCTCTGAAAGCTTGGCTTGAGTAACATCCGCATAAGCATTAGCCAGCATATCCCCTTTCATTAAGTCTCCTTCTTTTAGTCTATCTACATCTTTCCCTTTAAGGTTAAAGAATTCAGCCGCTTCATCAATCATATGCTCGTGCATTATTTCTACCATTTGTTGTTGCACAAGTGGATCGTCCAGTCTATCTAAATCGGGATTACCATCTTTATCATAAAGAAGTTTCTTAGCAGCTTTAATCCAAGCTTCCTGATAAGAGACACCGGATCTCTCAAGAATCAGGTCTCTTCTTTTTCTATTCACATTTATGCTATCGACAAGCTCCTCGATAGTCATTTCACTTGATCTCTTATGAGAAGGGTCAAACAAGAGTAACAATAATCTCCATATCATATTTTAAATTTTTATTTGATTAAATATAAACCTTTCGCTTTAAAACCACAAAAACAATTACCTTATAGTGCTAAACTCTTCAAAGCTATCGCATCTCATATAAGGATTATTTTCTTTTTCATGCTTTATTGTAGAATTAGGCATACTGCCATAATCATGGCCTGGATAAACTCCTATGTTCTCATCCAGCTTCTTTAGCCTCTGCAGGCTTTCCCATTGCTTTTTTATATCTCCCCCAGGCATGTCTACTCTGCCGCATCCTTCCACAAATAAAGTATCTCCTGTTATAAGCTTATTATCTAATAAAAAACAACACTGGGTTGGATTATGTCCCGGTGTATAAAGCACCTTAACTTTTAATTTTCCAATATCAATTTCAGAGCCTTCATCAATTGCTTGAATTTTACTAATTCCAAGATTCTTAATACCTTCTTCACCTTCTTTATGCGCATATACAGTTGCATCAGTAGCATTTACCATATCCTTAACTCCGCTAATATGGTCATAATCAGTATGAGTAACTAAAATCATCTTAATATCTAAATCATGTTTCTTTGCAATACTTAAAATCTTATCATTTTCCCATGCAGGATCAACTACTGCAGCTTCCTTACTTTCTTCATCTCCAATAAGATAGGAAAAGTTCTGCATCTGCCCAACAGCAATCTGCTCAAATATCATTTTTTTATTTTATTATTTTTATTAAAATTTTTTTATTATTTTATTTTTCATTGTTTGATTTTATTGAATTATTGTTTTTCTTTTTTAATGATCTTTTTATTATTGACTCAAATCCTCCTAACAAAACTCAAAAACCCACTATGCCCAATAGCCTGGCTCCTAGGCCTTACTTTCCTCCCCTCAACTTCCCATTCCCTTTCAATTATCTCAGAAGTTTTAATGTAAGCAAAATTTTTATTTTTCCTAACTTTATCAACAAAATCCATTACCTGAGGAATTGATGGGCTGTAACTAACTAAAAAACCTCCAACTTTCAATGCTTTCTTAACAGAACTTAAAGCTCTCCACGGCTCAGGAAGATCTAAAGCAACTAAATCAACATTCTTCTCATCAATCCCTTCATAGATATTCTTATTTTTTATTTTTACATTTTTTAATCCAAGAAATTTGATATTGTATTCCACAATTTTGATAAAATCTTCTCTTATTTCATATGTAACAACTTCCTTGACAATATTTGCAAGAAAACAAGCTAAAGCTCCTGAGCCAGAACCTGCATCTACAACCTTACTCTTAGGATTAACACCAGTCTCAGAAACAATTAACCCAATATCTTTCAGAGGAATTATCTGGGCATCTCTTTTTATTTTCCTATGCAAATCAATAAAGCCAGCATCAAAAACAGAAAACTCCTTTCCAGTATTTGTTTTGATTTTTCCTTTTGATTTGAAATCTCCTTTCTTGAAAAATCCAAATTTAGTATGGAAATCTTTAGCAGTATCTTTAATTAAAAACTTATTTCCTCCTGTATTGATTAGAAATTTTTTTGCCATTTTTAATAGTAAGCCCCCGCCGAGACTTTCAAACTGAAAGTTTCCTTTTCAGATAATTGAACTCGGGACCTCCACCTCTTCAGCTTAGTTACCAAGGTTTAGCGGACTGTAAGAAACCTTACAATCTGGCGCTATGCCACTAAGCCACGGGGGCGTTAGTAAAAATCTCAACCGCAACAAACTGCGGGGCATTTGGAATTTTTACTCTCGAAATTGGTATAAATGTCCACAGCGAAGCTGTGGGGTATAAAACCCAATTTCCGCTGAATTAAGAGCAATTCTGTTTTGTTTTTAAAAATTGCTATTAAATAGTTAAGTAAAGTGCTATGTGTTGTGATGATAGACCACAACCCAAAGAAAGCCTTTGCGCCTTCTAAGCTTTGTCACTTAATCTTACTTAACTTCTTATTTCGGATGACTTCGTGATTCCCTATCGCCCATGAGATAGAATACCACCCATATCAACCCGGAAATAAAAATATACAAGACAACAATGAGGAATATTATTTGGTACCACCTAAACGTAAAATCCTTGTACAGAAAAAAAATTGACATTAAAAAAAAAGTGGATAAGAAAATCTTTAGCTTAAAATTCGAGAAACTTCCAGTAATAATCTCTGACACAGCAAATATATCAAAATAATCCATAACGGTATCAAGGGGGTCTACATAGATTGACGCCTGATAATGTGAGTGTTTTTTAATGCTGCTCTTAGTGTCCCTCTCCCCCCGTTCAATTACCCGGGATAACACAAAGAATCCCACTAATCCTGCAGTCACAAAAAACAACAAACCAAAGTTTATGCGTAGACCAGTCTCAAATAGCCGGTCTAATGATTCCCCAAACAAGGATACCAGAATTGTGTTCGTAAAATAAGCAAGAGGAACACCTGCAAGTATCAGCCCAAGGTCACGCCAAATAAGGCCAGGAGTGAATATGAAATCTTCTAATAAGTAGACACCATACCTTCCAATCAGTGTGAACAGGTACATAGTGATGAGCAAATTTTGATTAGTCAGCGCATAAAAAACAGGAGTTAGTAGACCGCCAAAAAAGAAAGCAAATGCATCTTTAATAGTATAATCCATATCTTCTGTCGGTCCAAAAAATCGTGAAAAAACCATCATGACCCAGCCAAATGTACCTGCAAAAAGTCCACCAACGTGTACTGCTAATATTACTGTAAAAAAATCTATAAGATCCATATCTTTAGTGAACCACGACATCATGCACGGAATCCTGCTCCACAACGATATGATTGCAAAGAGCAAAACTGCCGAAGCCGGTGGAAAAATAACCGCAAATATCAGAACAAGAACGAACATTATAACAGTTGTTTGATATAATGGCTTCCACAAAATTAGCTGAGATGCTGCCATGACTTTAATTTAGATTATCGCTATATAAAGCTTCCCATAATGTGAAATTATAATCTAGATTGCCGTCTGCCATTATTTTACCCACCAAATATGCACATTCTTCACTAAGTGGATCATCTAAAGTATGTCTGAGTAGTTTAAAAATAAGAAAAATGCGAGGGGAGGGATTCGAACCTTTCCGGATTTTTGAAAAAATTTCCAAAAAATCACTCGGACACACTAAGTGACAGGATATCTTCTGTACAAAGAAGTGCCACATTACAGCTTAAGTCCTGCGCGTGAAGTCTGCGCTATCCCTTTTGATATGCACAATTGACCAGGCTTCGCTCTGAGGTTCACCAAGAATTAACTTAATGACTACCCTCGCAATTGCCTGGCATTGAAATAGAAAAGAAAGCTATTTTTAAATATTGCTAATTATTTAACCTTCATCTTATACAATTCGAAAAAAGCCTTGAGCCTTTTATGAAGGTCGTAACAGTAATCAATGACTGGTCCTTCATGTCTTTCTGTCTCAGTTTGGCCTATTCCCCAGAAATACTTATCTATAAAAGTCCTAAGTAATGTATAAAAAGGTTGTATTGTCCATCTTTCAGCAAGCTCACTCTCAATCCACCCATCTATATTTATAAGAACGTTGCCGCTGTTTATTCTTATATTGCGCCCTTTTCTTTTTACTCTTTCCTCTTTCACATCTTTAAATAAAGTCCTCATTCTTACCATTTGCTTTAGTTCATGTGTCGGATTTTTCCAGGCTTCAATTACCCATTCTATCCCCCTTCCTTTTGAAGTAACCTCCTCTGACTTCCTCTTTATCTCCTTCTGCATACCTTTCTCATCCATCCACTTAGCAACCTCTTTATAGAAATCCTCTACAGATAAAGGTCCATTATATTTTAGCATCAAATCAAGCACTATTTGTTTTTTCTCAACCATTTTAAGTATGAATTCAAATATGTGGAGCCGCTGATACAACCTTGTAATGCTTATACATATTAAAGAATTGCTCTATGGTATGGTATAAATGATTCACATCGTATGTTAATCTCTGTTCAAATCTTTCTGTATAAGCCTTATAAACAAAACTGTGGTAAATCGAGCTTAAAAACTTAAAGGCAGGAACATATTCCCAACGGTTATGTTGGTCCAGCTCTGCATAACCATCTAAATATATAACAATCTTCCCATTCCCAATCTTGGTTTTCTTTTTATTGACAATCGCATCAACCTTCTTATAATTATAAATTAAAATCCGTACCTTGACAAAATACCTTAAATTATCCGATATTTGTTTCCATGGTTTTATCTGCCATTCTATATGCTTTCCTGTCTTTGTATCATGCTCAAATTCTTTATGTATCCATAAATCAAAACCTCTTTCTTTTGTAAAACTAGTTATATGCCTATATAGTGCATTAGCATCAAAAGGTCCAGTATAATTAAGCCTTAAATGATCGACAGTTAACCTTAGTTCTGACATGCTAAAAATTCACCTCACGAATTTTGGCATCCTCAGAAACTCAAAGAGTTTCTGGGAAACAAAAAATTCCTTTTGGAATTTCTCAGTTCACAGAAAATGCTTCGCATTTTCATGTGTTTTACCTTACCTTATGGAAGTATCTGTGCTCATATGCATCAGCTTCCATCTTTAACCTTTCTTTGATTAATGAATGTAATCTCAAGAAAAGAGTATAATGCATTTTATCCCACCATATGGCCTCTATCTTCTTCCATATAACATACTTGTGGTAAAAATTCCTTAAATTGGCATAGAAAGCTTTTTCTTCCCATCTCTTTTCATAATCGAGCTGTATTGTTCCTTTAATCTGTATCCACAATCTTCCTTTTGTAAAAGTTTTTTTGGTGCCGTCCTTCATTGTAACTTCAATATCTTGGGTGTCGTATGTATGCAAAAATAAATCAATTAAAGTCCTATAATATTCTTCTTCATCTTTTCTAGCTTCCCACACATGATATGTTTCAGGACCAAAAGGCCCAGGACGTTTATGTATATATTTTTTCTCATAAAACTTGAATTTACTCTTGCTAAAAAAAGAAGCTACAAACTCATACAGGTCCTGCATATCCCAAACACCCTTGTATTGCACATAGGCAACATCTGCGGGAGTACTAGTAACTTTATGCACAAAAGGTAAGGGGTTCATAAGGAAAATCTCGTATAGAATATATTTAAATGTTTCTATAGCAACTGTGCTAAATAATCAAATATATATTCGCAGTTGCTATCCCGGAAAATCTACGAGATTTTCGGGATGCCGGAAATCTTTGATTTCCAAGCATATTCGAAATGGCAAACTAAACCCACTTTAGTGGGTGACGGAAAACTTTGCCGAAGGCAAAGCTCGGAAATTCCAAAGAGGAACTTCCCACTGTTTATAATTTTCCCATCATGTACGAAAATTTGCCATTTCCACTATACTATTAAACCAACATCATCTGTTCTTTAGCGCACCTACCGCAAACAACACTTCCCCGAACTTCTTTCACATTTTTAGAATACACACCGCATGTTTGACAAAGGCCTTCTGTAGGCACTACAGTATTTATCAGTTTCCTGCTCTCCTCCCTTAACTCAAACTTTTCTACAATCAATTCAAAAAGCTGAGGCTCTATCTTAAGAATGTCTTTTATTGTTAATAACCCCACCATTTCATCATTTTCAACAACAGGTAAATGCCTTATATTATTATCCCTCATTTTTATTAAAGCATCATAGATATCGGCATTGGGAGTTACAGTAATTAATTTTGTTTCCATGAAATTTTTTACTTTCTCTTTATTCATATCCATACCAGCAGCCACAGCCCTTCTAACAATATCTTGCTCTGTTAAAATCCCAATTGAATAACCTTCATCCTTAACAACAACAGCGCCAACATGCTTGCCCGACATTATTTTAGCGCACTCAGTTAAAGTTACATCGGACTGTATAGAAACAGGATTTATTGTCATCGCATCCGCAACTTGAATTCCGGACTTCATTTTGTAATTAAGATAGTTTCGGAATTTATAAAGTTATTGCTTTTCAAAAAATAGAAAACAACCTTAACATTATATATTTTTAAGAAGCTATAGCGGAGAACACAAATAATTGATTAAAATAGTTTGTGTTCTCGAACATAGTGGCGGAATAATTTGCTCAATTATTTAGTTCCGCCACTATAAATTAATTTTTTAATCAATTTTATTTATTTTATTATTATTAAAATTTAAATTATTATTCATTGTTTTTATGATTTTATTTTTTTATGGGTTTTTTATTTTATATTTTTATTGGATTATTTTTTATTATTATTGGATTTTTTTATAGGAATTATTTTTTTTATTGTAGAATTAATTAATAAAAATAACCTAATAATTAACCAGAATCTCAACATCCTTGCCAAAAATATCCTTAAGGTTTTCAAATATTGGCTCTTTGATGAAAACCTTGGGAGGTATTTCTGCTTTTGTCAATGCTTTTTCTAATTCTGCAAGAGAACTTTTCTGCGTTGTTCCTAAGCTGCCGTCTTCTTTTATTTTTGCCTTGCTTATTTCCTTTTCTTCATGATCAATATCATGTATTATAAAAGCAATCTTATCCAGCAAAATTACTTCTCCATATCTCTTGCCGTGTTTTACCCTTATCTTTGTTCTTTCTATTTCTCTCCCCCTTTTTCTCTGCATATACTCAACCAAAAACTTAATCAATTCATTAGAATCTTTTTGTACTTTCTCAACCTCTACCTTTGTCAGTTTTTTATCCTCATAATCTTTCTTTGCCTTCAATATCTCGTTAAGGATCCTCAAAAACTTTACCGGTATTTTTCCCTGGCTTATCATCTCATCTTCAAAGGTTTTAACAACCTCTTCATCCTCTACTTTTTCTATACCTTCCAGCTTCAACACATCCCTTATTATAGTAACTATAGTTTCATAAACCTTGATCATATCATCTTCTTCTTTTATTTTTTCTATCTGTGTAAACAGCCTTTTTATCCTTTTTAGGTATTTGTTGCTTTCATTCAAAAGCTCATCTATTTCTTTGCCTGTCATCTCTTTCTTTTCTCCATGCTCAATTGCTTTTCTTGTTTCTATTACTTTTTCCAAAGTTTTTACATATTTTTCCTCAAGCAATCTTTCTTTCTGCACAAAGACTTCTTTCATTAACAACGCAGTTTCCTTAGGAGCGGGAGGTGGAATACCGTGCAGCATTAAAGCGGCTTGTGATGGTGTAAGAATAGCATAGTAAATATCTTCCATACCCATGTCTTTAAGTTTTAACTCTACTCTTTTCAGCATCTGCTCTCCAGAACCCATAAACATGTCAATAGCCTCAGCGCTTGGCTTAATCTTGCCCATCTTAAGCAACTGCTTCCAAGGCATAAATATGCCCCTATCATAAAAAGGAACTCCATCTCTAAGCAGAGTAAATATAATTGGGTTTGCTTCCCTTAAGCTGTCCCAGAAATCGGTTAGAATATAAATTTGAATATTGATCTTATTTTTTATTCCTGTTAACTCACCAGCCTCTATTCCCATCCCGATTATAATGGCTCTTAACTTGTCTTTCAGCTCTGCCCTTGTCATCTTTTTAACATCAGTATCATCAATAACTATCCACACATCAATATCAGATGTAGGAGTTGCCCTTCCCTGAACTAAACTTCCAGCCAGAACATAACTCACAATATATTTTTCAAATTTCTTAAGAACCATAGTCTTATGAACTTCTGCTATTTTTACTGCAGCAAGCATTCCTTTGTCAAATACTGGAGCAGACATAGCTATCAACTGCAATAACTCATGTTTTGCATCATAACAGTTCTGCCACAATTCAGATAAAATAACAGTTTGCGGCGCTAAATTCTTATCAATTTCCTGCGCAATATTCCCTATAATAGCGCCCAACTTATCTTTTAACTCAAATTTAGACATCTTTCTGCTGTCAGAATCATCAACTAATACCAAAACATTTATCTTATCTTTATCAATAGGCTGTTGTGGCTGCTGCGGTTGTTGAAGTTGCTGTGGTGGTGATTGTTGCTGCTTCTGATCTTCTGGCTTTGGCGGAGGCAGTAATGTAATTCCCGCAATATACTTATCAAATTTCTCAAGAACTTTTTTCTGAAATTTATCCAGTTTTGTCTTTATAGTTTTTAATTTCTCCTGAACATCCTTGGGTAGTTTTTCAAAAGTTGCTTTCTCCTGTGCAACAATAGGATTAGCTGTCTTTTCTTTCTGTACATTACTTTTCTTATTGGATTTTTTAACCATTTAATACCACTAGTATAATGTGAATTATTTATAAACCTTTTGTTATGTCAAAAACCACCGGTCACAGGCTGGTGACATATTGCTTAACGCAACAGTGCACAGTGGTTTTTGAGCATGCTCAGAATTTTCTGAATTTTGGCACATGAAGTGTATGCCACTAGTCTGAAACTGGATGGAAAATTCTGACATTTATAACAATTAAAACAAAAGAAACAAAAAAATCAATTTAATACCCCGCTAATAAAAATATTTATAAACAACCTTGTTTCTTAATGAAATATGATTAATATAAGCAAAAACAAAACAACAGAATGACTTATTCTTAATTTAGTTAGTTATACCTCTAAAAACCAAGTGGTTAAAATGTCAATAACTGAAAAACAAAAACACCAATTGAAGAAACTCATTAAAGAACTAGAAACACATAGAGGCCGTCATACAGAGCTAGTTTCTGTTTATATCCCCCAAGGCTATGAGATGACAAAGATAATAAATCATCTTGATCAGGAAAAGGGCACTGCAACAAACATAAAATCAGCTTCTACAAGGAAAAATGTTATAGATGCTCTGGAAAAAATGACTCAACACTTAAGGTTATACAAAAGAACCCCTGAAAATGGCTTGGCTGTTTTCTCAGGAAATGTTGCAGAGCGTGAAGGCCAGCAGGATTTCAAAGTCTGGAGTGTTGAGCCCCCTATTCCGTTAAAAACTCGCATCTATAGATGTGATAAGGAATTTGTATTAGACCTGTTAAGAGATATGCTTGATACCAAAGAAGTATATGGCCTTGTTATTGTTGACAGAAGAGATGCAATTATTGCATACTTAAAAGGCAAAATAATAATACCATTGCTAAAGACCCATTCTGAAGTTCCTGGAAAGACACGTGCCGGAGGGCAATGTATTTTATCTAATTCTTTAGTTCAATTATCTGATGGTTCTCTTCCTAGAATTGAGAATGTTCATAATCCCCACATAGTCAAGAGTATGATTACAAACAATCACTCAATTAGGAATTCAAACATAACAAATAAGTGGAGTATAAAGAAGAATCAGATTCATAAAATTGTTACTAAAAATCCTCGTCTGGAAATAGAAGCTTCGAAAGACCACGTGTTTTTTGTAGTTAGTGATAATGGGATTATTGAAAAAGCTGCTGAAGAATTAAAAGAAGGAGATTCCTTAATTATGCCAGAAAAAATAAACATAGGTGGGCAGACACAAAATCTGAATTCCTTAAGATACTACAATTCATTTAAAATTAATAAAAAAGGAAAGGAAATAATAAAAAAGGAAAGATTGAAGAAAAAATTGCATCAAAAGCAGTTTGCAAAAATGCTTGGAGTAACTCAAACAGCGATATCTGTTATTGAATTAGGCAAAAGAAATATTAATGGGAAATTATTAGAAAAATTATGTAATTCTTTAAATTTAAACTATGAAGAGTTTTTACATAAATTTTGTGAACCTTACTTATATAAGAATATTGAACTTCCTAAAGAAGTTAATGAAGATTTTGCTCAATTTCTTGGCTATTTTATGGGTGATGGCTCAGCAGAAACTGACAGAATAACACTCTTCGAACAGGATAAGCAAGTTTGCTTAGATTATAAAAACAATTTTGATAAATTTTTTAATTTAAGCTCTAGTTATAGGTTCAGAAAAAGTAAAAATTATCATCAGACAAGATTCACCAGTAGACCTCTAGTAAGGCTTATCTCAAATGAATTTCCAGAAATTAAAAAGGCATTGAATTCAAAAATACCGGGAAAAATTTTGAAATCTAGAAACAAAATTGTTGCTTCATTTCTCAAAGGTTTATTCGATGCTGAAGGTTATGCGAATCTTGAAAGGGGGATTGGTATAGGAATTAATAATAAATTAATAATTCAGCAAATGCAAATGGTCTTATTGAGATTTGGCATCATTTCTTCTTTTTGTGAATATGATAATAGAAAAAATCCATATTCAGATAATCATAGATTTACTCTATCAATAACTGAAAAAGAATCTTTAAAACAATTTAAAAAATGCATTGGGTTTACTTCCTCTAGAAAATCTTCTATTCTTGACCTAGTTCTAAAGAATAAATCTGATACTAGCTATGTAAGGCAAATAATAATTCCAGGTAAAAAAATCAGAAAGATAATAGAAAAAGCGGGTTACAATTTAGAGTTATTTCCTAAAGTAAACAGTTTCTTTAGAAATGAAAGAATGATGAGTAAACAAACTTTCAAAAAATCAATTTTATCATGCATAAAAGACAAAAAACTATTTAAGCAATTAGAAGATATCTATAACTATCCAATTCTTCCAGTTCAAATAACAAAAATTGAAGTAACTAGCAAAAAAGTAGACATGATAGATATTTCTGTAAAAAATCAAAATTTCATAGCAAATGGAATTTTTGTCCACAATTCTTCAGCCAGATTCGAGCGTCTAAGAGAAGGCGCAAAAAAAGATCATTTCAAGAAAGTAGCCGAATACCTAAAAGAAAAATTCCTCAAAGACAAAAACTTGAAAGGTATAATTGTTGGTGGTCCAGGCCCTACCAAATATGATTTTATAGATTCTGGTTATATAACTGCAGATGTAAAAAATAAAATCCTTGCTATAAAGGATTTATCTTATACTGGAGAATTTGGATTGCAGGAATTATTAGAAAAAAGCCAGGATGTGCTTGCAGAAGAGGATGTAATAGAAGAAAAAAAGATTGTTAACAGATTTTTTGAATTATTATCGACAAAGCCAGGAATAGTTTCTTACGGTACGGAAGAAGTAATGAAAAACCTAAAAATGGGTGCTGTTGAAACATTGTTGATATCAGAAGAATTGGAAGACAAAAAAATTGAGGAATTTGAAAAACAAGCAAACCTCATGGGAACAGATGTGAAAATAATTTCCATAGAAACCAGGGAAGGCATCCAGTTAAAAGATATTGGGAAAGTAGCCGCTATATTAAGGTATGAGGTAAAATAATTTAGCTAAAAACACTTATTCAAACAAATTAACATCTATATTACAATAATGTTTATTTTATTGCCTGTTAGACTTAGAAATTCTTTAATTAAACCTTCCATATGATCCTTTCCAAAGACCACAAAAAATCTAGATAACTAGGATATTAATATTTCCATTGGTCTTATTCCATATTGAACTTCTCAAACCATCAAGATGAGTTTTACCAAAAACAACTCCTGCCACATTGGCTTTTCTTTTTCTCATCTCATTTATAAATTTTTCAGCCGCAAATTCATTCCTAGCTCCAACCCAAATAGGGTCATTTTCTATAAGTGCCCGTATTTTTGCTAAATCATTTATTTTAGAAAAAGATTTTACAATTTTTGAATGCTTTTTAATAACCATATTGGACAATCTGATATAGTCAGAATAAGAAGGAGGATATATTCCATATAATTCCCATATAGATTCTATCAGGTTCATTAAATAGTTTCCTATTTTTTTTAGCATATCTTGAATTCGTGGATACGAAACTTGTCTCTCGACCCACCTTATAAGTTTACTAAAATCCCTATTACTCTTAACCTTCAAATGATTATCTTCTTTCATGGACTTTTCATCAATAATAACCGCTATTAGATCAAAAAATTTCTGAAATTGTCTAACAGAAAATCCAACTTCAACTAACTGATCTCTTGCTACATTAATAAAATAAGAATACACCGCAAAATGTCTTTCTAAGGAAACAAATTGAAGATTCACATCTTCAAGGCCTATGACCTGAAAAGAACCTTTTCTTTCATATTTTAAAAGTATTTTGACTAGTTCTACTTCCGCATTCAAGACCCTTCTACCCCTGCTTCTATCGATTTCGTGACCAGCCCAACCTTCAACACCAAATAAAACAACATTAGCTTTTGTATATAATAATCGTATTTGATCCCATTCCTCTTGAGGACTGCCATGCACATCTTCAAGCATGATGATAGTAGGAGCCTTAGGATTATTCGACAACCAGGGACTTTTAATAGATCTTAGCCCAATACTGTTCAATTTATTAATCCATTCTCTACCAGTAAAAAATCTTCCAGATGCCTTAGCACCACCAAAAGGACTCGCAGCAATAACTCCTGCAGCAGTAGCTTGCTTAAGAAAAGTTCTTCTGCTAATACCTGTACCAAATTTCTTAGTAGTTTGTGCTGTTTCCTTTATGCTAGAACCAACATCTGCAATAATTAATTCTAAATCAGAATATATCTTCCTAATCCATTTACGCTTAGGTTTAATTTTACTCAAATGACTAATTAGCAACTCAATATGCATAAGCTCATTCGCGAATTTACTCTTATCAATGTAATGATTATCACACAAATGCTTAAGTAAGAATTCAATTCTTTTTGCACTAGTTCGCATATTAAAGAAATCTCTCTGAACCTTTTCTGTCCAAATAGTGCTAATATCTCGCCCGATATATTTATTAACTTCAGACCAATAAAATAATAGGAGTCTCTCTTGATCTGAAAGTTTGTTTACATCAAAAATTGACATTAACTATTAATCGATTATTATTATTTATAAATATTTAGAAAAAGGATAAAAATTTTATAAACAAAAAAGAATATCCATATTCCAGTTTAATAAAGCTTTATATATCCAATATTATTTATTTAAAATAATGCCAATAATAACTGATGCCTTTGAAGATTTGTTTCCAGATAAAAATATAAAAGATTACAATTTCAGCATAAAGTACACAGATAGATTCAAACCCTATAATGCGAATGTGAAATATAGGAAAAACTTTTTCGAGTTTAATTTAAGCAAAAAATGGAAGCGTGTTTCTAGAGAAATACAAATAGGCCTTCTGCAAGGATTGTTGCTAAAAATATTCAAAGAAAAGAAAAATACATTCAATATTGACCTCTATAACAGCTTTATGAAAAAGATACATATTGCTGTTCCAAAAACAAAGACCGATCCAGTATTAGAAGATTCTTTTAACAGAATTAATGAAAATTATTTTTTTGGCTTAATAGAAAAACCAAACCTGGAATGGCATGATTCAATAAGGCGCTTAGGAACATATGAATATGGTTCTGACGCAATATCCATAAGCAAGATTCTTCAAGCTGACATGGATGTATTAGATTATGTAATGTATCATGAGATATTGCATAAAAAGCATAAATTCCATAGCAAAAACGGACGCTCTTATCACCATACAAAAGAGTTCAGAGAAAAAGAAAAGCAGTTTGAAAACAGCAATGAAATGGAAGAAAGGATTAAAACACTAGTAAGGCAAAAAGCAAGAAAAAGGTTTATATTATTCTAACATGTCTGTTATCCCGAAACTGGTTAACATCACGAAACTGGTTAACACTTTCCATGGAGTAAAGAATAACATGGACGAAAAGTGACTGGAGAGGGAATTTCCATACTGAGTGTGAAAATTTCCTTTCGGAATAGGGCATTTACAAAGCAAATGACTGTATTTGAGTCCCATGTTGTTATTCTTTACGACTACCACAAATAGGGATAAAAGCGTTAACTAAAAACGTGATAGCACAATATTATTCTAACATGCAAAACATTTAAATACAACCCAACTTCCTCAATAAAATATAATTTGACGGTAAAATGGCTACAAGACTACTTCCTTTGGCAGCAATGGAAAAAATACTCAAGCAGGCTGGAGCAGACAGAGTCTCAGATAAGGCAAAGGTTGCTTTAAAAGGTGTTGTAGAAAATCTAGCAGAAGAAATATCTCAAAAAGCAATACAGCTTGCAAGCCATGCTGGAAGAAAAACAGTTAAAGCAAGAGACATTAAGCTTGCATCAAAAAGCTAAGCACAACTTTTATAAATATCCTGTCTAATTTTCTAATAAAGAAGGTGAATCTACCAGCGGAATTGGTGCCGAAATACACAAAGTCTACGCCGAAAATCAACGAAGAGGGTTTTCGAGCAAACAGAGGTTTTCAAGCATGGCGACAAAAATATCAAGTGTAGGCAGCTTGCAGAAAGGAAACTATGTTATTTTAGAAGGCGCTGCCTGTAAAGTAACTGATACCCAGGTTTCAAGACCGGGAAAACACGGACATGCAAAAGTAAGAATGACGGCAGTTGGCCTTGTGGATAGCAAAAAAAGGGTTATTGTGATGCCTGGCCATGATAACATAGAAGTTCCAATTGTTGAAAAAAAAACAGCGCAGGTTTTGTCAATAAAAGAAGATACTGCCAATGTGATGGACTCAGAAACATATGAAACATTTGACTTAAAGATTCCTGAAGAATTAAAGGGAGAGGTTACTGAAGGGGCAAATGTTTTGTATTGGATTATATTGAGTGATAAGGTAATGAAGCAAGTTAAAGGATAAAAAAATGGTAAAATTCCCGGAAGCAGAAGCAAGAAAATTTCGCAATATATTTATCTGCAAGAAATGCAGCACTAAAATTAGGGCCAATAATATGAAAATAATACAGGAAAAAATAAAATGCAGAAGATGCAATAGCCACAAGTTCAGGTCTGTAAGGAAAAAGTAAAAATCTCGAATTCCACCATAATATTGTTAAGATTTTTAATGTTCCAAATTCTCTATAAGTATTGGGGCATAAATTCAAATATCGTGAAATGCGCTAATTAGTTTAATTATTATCTGCATTTCACGAGATTAGAAATGCGTTCAAATTTCATCTAATCAACGCATTTCTCTATAATTACAAGGAAAGGAGTATTTGAAACAAATAAAATGCCTTTAGATTTCCAATCAATTTCCGCCATTATTTTTTTAATTCTTCTATCGATATATGTATATTTGAAAAGAAAAAAATTAGAGACGCAGGGATTTTTTCCTTTACTCTATTTCTCTATGTATAAGACAAGATTTGGTTTAAATTTTATGGACAATTTCGCAAAGAAGTTCAATAAAACCTTAAAATTTCTTGGTTATTTTGGGATTGCCATTGGATTTCTTGGAATGATATTTCTAGCCATTACCCTTATACAAAACATTTACACTTTATTCATAACACCTGAAGCAGCGCCAGGAGTTGGTCTTGTTTTGCCTTTTAAAGCCAAAGGGGTTTTCTATGTGCCATTCTTTCATTGGATTATCTCAATTTTCATCATTGCTTTAGTCCATGAATTTGGACATGGAATAGTGGCTAGAGTGCATGATATAAAAGTAAAATCCAGTGGTTTTGCATTCCTTGCAATTTTAATACCAATAATTCCTGCAGCTTTTGTTGAGCCAGATGAAAAAGTACTAAGAAAAAGGCCTCACAAGCAGCAGCTTAGTGTTTTTGCAGCAGGACCGTTTGCAAATATAATTTTGGCTTTCATAGTTCTGGGGTTGTCTGTTTTTACTATTTCTCCAATTGTTGATAGTATGGCAGAATACCAAGGGGTAAAAATAACAGGTTTTATTGAAGGTGACTATCCTGCTAAAAAAGCAGGGATTGAAGAAGGAGAAATTGTAATAGGCATAGACGAAACAGAAATAACTACATTAGATGAATTCTCAGGCATATTATCAGATAAATCTCCTGGAACCACAGTAAAACTAAAGACAGATAAAGATACTTATAACATAATCCTTGCAAAGAATCCTGAAAAAGAAGAATCCAGTTATCTCGGAGTATATGTTCAGCAAGAAGCTGGAATAAAAGATTCTTTTAAAGAAAAATATGGGAATTTTATTCCTGCTGCAATAGTATGGATTGCTGGATTATTCAGCTGGTTAATAATACTTAACCTGGGCATTGGCTTGTTTAATCTTGTTCCCATAGGACCTTTAGATGGTGGCAGAATGCTCCAGTTAGTTCTCCATAGGTTCTTTGACGAAAAAAAAGGAGACAAGATTTGGTATTATATAAGCATGTTTTTCCTAATTGTAGTCCTAACTAACATAGGATTTGCTTTTATCAAATAAACAATGATTGAAGTATTATTATTAGAACCGCGAAAACAGGAAAACCTAGGCTCTGTAGCAAGAGCAATGAAAAACTTTGATTTTAAAAACCTTGTTTTGATTAATCCTAAATGCAAGATAGGTAAAAAAGCACGTAAAGTTGCAAAACACGCTCAAAGTGTTCTTGCAAAAACAAAAATAAAGCCATTTTCTTATATAAAAAAATTTGATTATTTGATTGGAACAACTGCCATTTTAGGCACTGATTACAATATACCAAGAAATCCAATAAGCATAGAGCAATTAGCCAATAAATTAATAAAAATAAATAAAAATAAAAAAATTGGATTGCTAATTGGAAGGGAAACAATTGGATTAAAAAACAATGAAATAGATTTATGTGACATTCTCGTTACAATCCCATCATCAAAAAAATACCCTACACTAAATGTAAGCCATTCTGCTGCCATAATGCTGTATGAAATATTCAAAAAACTCAACA
>CEPV01045963.1_pt1 | contig 29259 bp, 26 predicted proteins | sample 530451 | NCBI WGS metagenome assembly CEPV01 (sample SAMEA2620097, study PRJEB7988) | marine metagenome | isolation source: saline water (ENVO:00002010), including
GTATCTAATCCTGTTTGCTCCCCACGCTTTCGTACCTCAGCGTCAGTTCCCGTCCAGTTGGCCGCCTACGCCACTGGTGTTCCTCCGAATATCTGCGAATTTCACCTCTACACTCGGAATTCCGCCAACCTCTCCGGGACTCTAGCGATCCAGTTTCAAGAGCAGTTCCAGGGTTGAGCCCTGGGATTTCACTCCTGACTTGAAAAGCCGCCTACGTACGCTTTACGCCCAGTGATTCCGAACAACGCTTGCCCCATTCGTATTACCGCGGCTGCTGGCACGAATTTAGCCGGGGCTTCTTCTGGTGTTACTGTCATTATCCTCACACCTGAAAGAGCTTTACAACCCTAAGGCCGTCGTCACTCACGCGGCATGGCTGCGTCAGAGTTTCCTCCATTGCGCAATATTCCTAACTGCTGCCTCCCGTAGGAGTCTGGACCGTGTCTCAGTTCCAGTGTGGGGGATCATCCTCTCAGACCCCCTACTGATCGTCGGCTTGGTGAGCCATTACCTCACCAACTACCTAATCAGGCGCGGGCTGATCCCTGGGCGATAAATCTTTGGACCGGAGTCATTATACGGTATTAGCACACCTTTCGGTGAGTTATTCCGTACCCAGGGGTACATTCCCACGTGTTACGCACCCGTGCGCCACTCACTCCGAAGAGTTCGTTCGACTTGCATGTTTTAGGCCTGCCGCCAGCGTTCGTTCTGAGCCAGGATCAAACTCTTAAGTTTGATTCCATCTCAAATCACTATTTGGTTTGTTTTAAAAAAATTGAAAGCATCCTAAGACACTTCCAAGATTACCCATATAGGATCAAGAAGTGCAAAGGACCTGCTTTGCGTCACGTAACTAAAAAAGTTTCGCTCAACAAGCAGGTTATTTCGTGTATCCAATACAACGATTTCGCCTGCTGTCTGCGTCTCTTTTTCTTCAACTCACGATGTTCAAGAACCACGACTTCAAATAAATCATCCGTCGTAAAAAAAGCTGGGCTAACCCAACCTTTCTAAATCAAATCTGTTTTGATTGGCCAGACCTTACAAAAGTAAATTTTTAAAGTCAACGGCTTTTTCAAAGTTTCAACACATATTTTTTAGCGCCTTTTCAAGCGCAACAATTTGCGTCGAGGTCGGATATATATCCAGAACAGTTTCCCCTGTCAAACATCTTTTTCATTTTTTTTCACTTTTTTTTCAAAACAAGAAAAAGCCTACAAAATGTAGGGGGTTGAATAAGATTACTGCCCAAATCTTACAAAAGTCTTAACAGGAAATTTTATGTTTAAAGTCCAAGCCCGTTTCGCATCACAGGATAGGCTTCAGGAACGTTTGTATCCTCTTGCACACCTGCTTGGCGTTCTTGAAGCTCTCTCAGAAGAGCGATTTGTTCACTGAACTCACCTTGTCCATTAAATTGCATATTCTCATATATACTTAAGTCGCTTTGTAACTTGACTGGGTCCCCTGCATAAGCGTCAACGGTCGATATTAATTGTCCCTCAACATAAATTTCTTCTGCAATAATTTCATCAGAGGTCACAGCATGACGCAATTCATCAAGGCTTAGTGTATCAAGAGGTACACGCTTACTTATAATGTCCAATTCATCATTCATATGCGTCACCGCATCCATAATATCTATGTCACCCCGCGCAAGGCGTTGAAGTTCATCTGTATTGAGACCCATTTCCATCCAGGTTTTTTCCAGTTCTTCAATCTGCATGATGCCGTCATCATTTAAGTCATTGTCACGCACCCAATCTAAGGCTCCCTGGTGCCCTCCAGAGGCAAGGATATTAAACTCCTCAACAATTGATTCCATGCGCAATGTATTAAAGTAGCCACCATTCTCCGCAATCATCTGCGCACGCGATGCCTCGAAGCCAGGCAAGGTTCTTTGCTTAATGTATTCATCTAGCAATTCTGGATTTTCGCGCAGGACAGCATCTTCATCTATAAAGGTATTTCCAAAAACTGAATCATCATAAGCCTCTACATAGGCAGCGATCTCAGGATGACGCCAGCGTAGTTCATTCAAATCTGGGTCAGAGGCAGCCAATCTACGCACATATTCTAGCTTCTCATCAATACCAATTGTGCCCAGCATTACGTTAACATTGTCGGGATTTGACAGGATGCCATCCATTTCGCTGATCAGTTCCTGACGTATAGAATCGCGGAGAATTTCTTCTGGGTAGCCACTTCCTGGTTCACCCAACTCTACACCTAATTCCAATGCTCTATTTGTAAGTGCTCTTAAATCACCCCCATATAATGCACCGTCTCTTGTTCTAGATAAGCGACAAACATCTTCATAAAGATTATTAAGCTCGATTGCGCGCGAAAGAACCTCTGGTTGCCCTGCAACACTATCGGGTAATTGGCTACGTGATTCCCATAAGAACTCACTACGCGCTGATGAACTCGTAAACATACTCAGCGAAAGCGCCTGAAATTGCTCCTCAGTTAAATTAGGTGCATGTTCATCCGCCCAGTTTTTAAAACCATTTCCAACTGCACCCTCGACAACACCTGTTAACAAAATCGTTGCGCCAGTTGGGTCTAAAAGACCAATGGTTGTATCTAGCCCTTGCGCACCCCCTGTCGTTAGAAGCATCCTTCTGTACGAAGCAAGTGCCACATCACTAATGATGCCGTCATCACGCATTTGTGTAGCTAACTCCAATTGTTGCTCATGCGCCACGTGGGTCAGTGCAATTGCACCTCCTCCCAAAACTGTTCCCGCAACTGGTACATTTGTCGCACTACGTGCAAGGCCTGCAACTTTTCGTGCAAGCGATGCTTCCTCTACAAGCGATCCAAGCCTTGACATGTCTTGCGCCGTGTTAAGCCCATCCGTTGCTGTTTCTACGGCTGTGGCACTTGCACGTGTCGGGGTATCGGGTGTGTCAGGCACATCAGGCGCACGTGGCGAGACCCCGGGCGCACTTGGCGCACGGTCATTTGCAGCACTTAAATTAAACCTATCACTTATACGTGTATCTGGTGTTGCTGGTCGAACCTCGGGGGCGGCATCTACTACACGCGCGCTCTCCATTTCAGTGGCGGCGCTTGGTGCACCAAGTGAAACCCTGTCCACCGTTCCAGTGCGCGCTTCAACAATGTCTGCAAATTCGCCCTCAAGGCGCACTCTGTTTTCAGCGGAAATATTTGAGGGGTCAACCACAAGTGACATGGAACTGCCTGCCGGTGTGTCAGAGGCAAATGGCAAAACGGCAACAGACGCATTATCTAATGTGCCAGCCGCTTCTGCAGCGTTTCTAAGATATCTTGCCAAATCGACATCACCCGTTGGTGTCTCACTAAGATAGCGCCCCATATCATCTAAAAGAGCGTCGTTTATTGTGGGGCGATACGCCCCTGTTGCATTTGTTGCGCCTGTCGGCACGCCATCACTCACGGACACGACATATAATTCCTGCCCTGGCTGAAGTTGGACATCCCACCTATTTGTTGAGAGCTCAACAGTTTGCGTCGCAGGATGTTCTCCTGAGGGCACCATCCAAGATCCATTTGTAAAATCTTTTGAAATTAACTCAATACTGCCTGTGTTGCGATCAAACATAACAACATGTGTTGGAGAATCCCCCAAGGACGCATTTATAACTGAAACACCGCCATTTCCATCAGCCATGGCGGAATTAAGTGTCCCAGCGGCCGCAAAGTCATCCGTGTAGACATCAATATTACTGGCAAGGTTACGTTGTCCATCACGCAAGATATCAAGCGCCTCTTCTGGTGTTGCGACGTGGCGCTCTGTTCCACCCGCAATTACAATATCTTCCAAAGGACGTACCTCACCTGCATTTGTGAAGCCCGTTGTTTGACTGGCCTGAATATTGGGCGTGCCACTTGGACGTGGCGCAGGGTCAGGTGCAGGCACAATATCATCTGCCACAGCAGAAATATTGCGTGGTTGGCTCTGTGGCGGTTCCATAAACCTTGGCGCAAGATTACCATATTGACCCTGAAGCCTTGTGCTTACAGTGTCGGCGTCAACATTGCGTGGCGTCTCTCTCATTTCTGTAGCTGCTGTCCTGACACCTGAAAGTCGGCTTTCTTCTGCTCTAAATTCATTGAGCATCTCGCCTGCTGGCTCACCAAAAATCTCGACAACTCGCTCGCGTGCAAGCTCCCTTGAACCAAGCTCCTTGGCAAGCTCATCCTCCATGTCAACAAGATCGACCATGAATTCAGTCTCAAGGCCACCATACTCTCTGTAATAAGAAGGAGGACTCTTGTTCTTATCCGCTGCAAAATCCGCCCAAGCCTGGCGGCGTGTCTCATCTGCGTAAATTTCTTCTACAAAAGATGTATATCTATCACTGATGCCTGCATTTAAATCTATCGTATGACGAAACTCTTCCGACAAATGTCGTCTCAGAATTTCAGGAGACATTCGTCCCTGCTCAACACCTTCTAACATCGTATGTGAGACTGCGATTGCTCCGTCCCCAACGCGCGCTTCTGCGCCAGTGCTACCTCCTCCGAAGCTATAGCTCCCTTGTGCCAATTCCACACGCACTTGAGGCATAATGTCTTCGTAGCCATATTGATTTGAAATAATTTCCAATTGTTCCCGCAACATAACCACATGTCTATCAAAGTCTTGATAATGTGCGTTTCTATAATCTACAGCTTGCAAGTTAAGGTTCTCTGAGGTAACTGCATCGCCCAAGCTTTGAATTTGAACATTGACGCGTTCTTCTACTAAGCCAGTATTTTGAATTTCTGAAAGTTCTAATCCATTCAATTGGGACATGTAGCCACTCGTAAAGGACGCCCGCACCTCGCCTTCCAAATTAAGATGGTCAGCCATTTCATTGATGTAGCTTTGATGCATCCCCAATGCCTCATCTACAGAAGATGTTGCCCCTAGGCCATTTAGCGTTTGGCTATTTAACTCCGCCGCTTCTCTTTGAGCAAAATAAACAAGATCATCAACGGTTTCAGAGATGTCGCTTGGGATTGGTGTTGCTAAATTAGGCTGTGTTGAAACACGCGCTTGCGCGCCAACAATATCCTCAGATTCAATCAGACGACCATTTAAATCTACTGTGAATACACCCCTATGCATTGGTCTGTCCGACGTAACAAAAGATTCTAGAAGATCTGTATTATTCAAAATAGGATTAACACGCTCCTGCATTGTATCACGCACATAATCCATACCTATTCTGGAATTTCGCAATTCATCTAAATCTGTAATTCCTGAACTGCGCAACCTCTCAGAATAATTTTCAACTATTTTTTCAGCATCTTTTTCAGACATGCCCACATCACGGACCAAGGCTGTCCTTACAACCATTTCATGGATTTCAATGATGCGGCCTGGCGTCTCTGCGCCAGCCAAATCTTCTGCCACAAGAGCAAAATACCCATCCGTTACGCCTAATACACGGTCAGGGTATGTTGATAAACTTTCCTGCAGTGCTTCAACCGTTGCTCCTTCGCGAGGAATTACTGCCATATTTATTTGCGCTTCACTACCGCCATTACTTATTGACGTGTTCCAGTTTCTATTGCTGGTTGGGATTTGATTACCCTCTGAATCAACGCGCACAGATGTCCAAATGCTCCCATTCGGACCAATAATAATATCTCCAGGAATAATTAAATTTACTGGTTCAGGCATAATCCCTCATAAATAAGCACTTATTATGAAGGAATGTTGTTAAAAAATTATGAAAAAAATTATTTAAAACAAACGCTTTAAACTCAGCTCTGTTACATCAGCCAGCGCCTGTTCAAAGGCAGCGACAATGGCTGTCACAGTGTTGTCTGAAGCCTGCACGGATTGCGTGATAATGACCTGCGTTTCAATTTTTGCGTCTTCGCGGTTATGCAATGCAAAGGCAATCTCGACATCCACGCGCGGGGCGCTACTTGCGGCTTCATCTGCGTAATGCGCCTCAAAAGAGCGCACAGTTGACACAAGCACATAGCCTGCTTCTTGGCGGACGTTTTCATCCAAAACCGTGCCTACAGGCAGACGATTTTCAAGACTTTGTGTCAAATAGGTCTTTAACACCTCACCCAGTTGCCCACTCCATTCAGCACCGCTGATATAATCCATTTCGCGGTCTTCCTTGATGACAACGATTTTTTCAGTGTCGTATCCAGGCGGGACTGTCGGTTTTTGCACATAAAGCTGCATCGTGTTGGGTGTGGCCTCCATCTGCGCAGGAGCAACCAGCGGATTAAGCACATAAAGCGAAGCCGGAGGTGTGTCTTGTGTTAGTGACGGCGCACAGGCAGACAAGCTTAGGATAACGGCACTTAGGGCCGCACATGTTTTCAATTTTTGATTAATCATCTTGGGATCTCCACACCTTTTTGTTGTTGTTTATAAATAATGGACGATGGATTGTCCTCTAGCTCACGGGCAAGGTCACTCACTGCATTAGCTGCAGCGCGCATTTCAACAACAAGACTGGAAAACTCGGCCAAGTCCTTCTCCAGAAAGCGGTCCACATTGCCCTCATTGCGTGCCAAAAGCCTGTCCATGCGTGTTGAAAGATCCGACATCTTGCCAAGAGCTACACGCGTATCGGCACTTGCCCCTTCTACATTCGAGGCAATATTATCTAACTTTGCTGAAAGATTTTTTACGTCCAAGTCGGTTATGGCTTGAGAAATATCATCAGCCACAGCAGAAAACTTCTCATTTGTTGTCGACACACTGGCAACGGCGTTTTCTAGTGCCCTTGCATTCTCCTCGGATAAAATCATGTCCAGACGCTCAGTCACTTTTAAAATCTTATGCGTAATCTTTGGAATATCATCAAAAAGGCGATCAAGCGTTGATGATGAGGCCTCAATCACAGGGTATTTCTGCCCCTCTTTTCTCACAATCGGCGGGCCACTCATGTTTTCAGTCACAAGCTCAATAAAGGCGACACCTGTAATCCCTTTTGGCTTTAACTGTGCATCTGTTAATTCAGAGACAGGAGTCTGGCTATCAATCGACACATCCACCATGATGATATCGGGACGATCCTTTTCAAAACGGATGTCAATGATTTTACCAACCTCAACACCGCGATAATTGACAAGTCCTCCGTTGGTGAGGCCGTTTACTGATCCTGGAAAATGAATAGAGTAGCGGTCATAATCGCGGTCATCAAACGTGCCCGCATACCACCCCAAAAAGATGAAAATACCAATAAGGCCAGTTAAGACGAACAAACCCACAATTGAGTAATTGATATGTCGATCCATGGGGGTTTAGCTTTCCTTTGTCTTGGGTTTATCTGGCTTGCCTTCAGGCGCAGAGACATTCTCTTTCAAAGAGAGGGCCGCGCGCATGCGGTTGCCATTAAAATATTTCTGTATCCAAGGATGCTCATGCTTCCTAAAATTCGCAATCGTGTCAACGATGATTTTTTTATCGATAATGACCGCCACCCTGTCGCATACCTTGACCAAAGTATCCAAATCATGGGTAATAATCACAATGGATGTACCCAGATGCTGGCGTAGCTCAAGCACCAAATCGTCAAAGCCATCTGCCGAAAGCGGGTCAAGGCCCGCCGTTGGCTCATCCAGAAATAGGATTTCCGGGTCAAGAGCAATAGCCCGCGCAAGGGCTGCACGTTTGATCATGCCCCCAGATAACTCGGAGGGATTTTTATGGATGTCCTCTTGCTTGTAGCCGACTAACTTCAATTTGTTAATGGCCAGTTTTGTTGCATCAGGCAAGGGAAGATCATAATTCTCAAGCATGCCCAATTGCACATTTTCCAAGACACTCAGACCTGAGAAAAGCGCGCCACCCTGAAACAACACTCCCCATTTGTCATGCAGTGCGAGTATCTCTTTCTTTGAAAGCCTTGTGATGTCTTTATCGCCGAAAAGGATTTGACCCGATGTGGGGGGGTGTAAGCCGAGCATAGAGCGTAATAGCACAGACTTTCCAGAACCAGAGGCTCCAACAATCCCTAAAATCTCACCACGTTTAACATCCAAATCCATTGAATCATGCACCGTATGTGACCCGAATTTGTTGGTCAGGCCGCGCACTTCTATGATTGTGTCTTTTGCGTTGCTCATGCCTTAAATCCCTATCATCTGGAAAAGGATTGAAAACAGCGCATCGGCAAAAATAACCAGAAAGATGGACCAAACAACGGCTGATGTTGTCATGCGCCCGACATTTTCGGCAGACCCTTGCGCCGACATTCCGCTATAGGTGCCAACAAAGGCAATCAAAAGCCCGAAGAACGGCGCTTTAATGAGCCCGACTAGGAATGTCCAGACGGTAATACCACCCTGCATTTGCGCCATAAATTGCTCCAGTGGAACACCCACCAAAAGCGCGACAGAAAAGGCCGAACCAACAATCCCTGCAATATCTGCAAAAAAAGTTAAAATCGGCAAAACAATAATTAGCGCGATGACCCTTGGGAGCACAAGCACGCGCATGGGACTAAGTCCCATTGTCTGCATCGCGTCGACCTCTTCATTTAACTTCATGACACCAATTTCTGCGGCAAAGGCACTGCCCGAGCGCCCTGCAACCAAAATAGCGGTTAAGAGCACACCCATCTCACGCAAGATGGAAATCGCCGTGAGGTTAATCGTGTAAATTTCAGCCCCAAAAGCGCGCAACTGAATAACGCCTTGATAGGCCAGAACGATGGAAATCAGAAACGCCATAAGTGCCACAATCGGCAGGGCATCAACACCCGATTCCCGCATATGGCGGACGATTGAACGGCGACGAAACCCATCTTTTGACACAAAGCCTTGAAGAAACGCAATTGCAATTAAACCGAAAAAGCCAAGACCATCTAGGATACGACCAACCGTTGAAACCGTGAATTTCCCAAGACGCGCCATGTGGTACATAAACGTATCAGGTGTATAAACCTCATGTTCATCATCAGGCGTGTCCATCAGGTTTTTGATGAGTGCATTGTCGTCATGGGTTAGCCCCTCGACCTCTATAGCCTCAAAGCCAGCCTCTTTGAGCTCCTGATGCAGTTTTATAATAAGGACAGCACCGGCGCTGTCCATTCTATCCAAATCACTACATTCAATCAGGACAGGCTTGTGGAAATGCGCCTTTTTTGATGTGGCACGTACAGCTTGAGTAATTTGTTTGCGGATAATCTTGTCATTGGCATAGCCCCAAACGCCACCCACATGGAATGTGACGCGCTTGGCTTCAATATCCTGCACAACAAATTGAGACATGTGTCAGATGTAACGCGATGAGCGATTATGAGCAAGGGACAATCAGTGATTAACCCGAAATCATCCCCTAAATAAGACCCGTTTCTTTTAAGGCGGCAAGCATTTCAGGAGAAACCTCCTCATCTTCCGCATCCCCTGGTACATAAAGTCCTAAATCAGGAGGCGCATTGGACGTTTCAAGATAGCGCCACCCCTGAAAGGGTTTTTGTGGATAGGGCTCGGTTCGCATTAATTCCTCATCCAGATAAATAAGGCAACGTGTCCCGCCATTAGGGTCATCAATCATATCAATACCGATAATGGATTGGCGGGCCTGAATGGCGCGTTTGATAATCCAGTAGACCGAGCCGCCCTTGAGGAGCTGATCACCACGCGCAGGCTTGCGCTTGGTCGAGATAATGGGCGTTGGTCGTCCACCCTTTTCCATCGGCGCACGAAAGCGTTTCTGACGTTGGGAAAGCGTATAAAGACTGTCACAGCCAGCCGCAGGGCGCAAAAGGTGAATGGTCATGACACCCGCCCCTCTTATAAATCCCGCAAAATGGATTGCATTTTATCGAGCCATAATTGGAGCGATTGTTCGGGTGTAAGCACCTTTGCGGCTTTGACCGCGCCTTTGTGGGCACGATCCCAATAGGAACTACTCTCACGATAGGATTGAACCGCCATTAAAAATCCATTGAGATTATCAGGGGCAATGACTGTCCCACACCCATAATCATCAATAATCTGACCAACCTCACATTCCTCGGGTCCTAAAAAGAGGACAGGGCGCTCCACAGCCAAGGCGCTATAGAATTTGCCGGGAACGCTCATACCAACGGCCTTTTCATGCAAAATAACAAGGTGAATATCACCACTGCGCGCCAGAACGGGTAAGTTTTTGGCAGGTTGCTCAGGAAGAAGGCGGATATTGGTTAAACCTAACTCACTGCGTGCACGGGCCAGATTTTTATAACCAACCCCATCCCCAGAGAACACAAATTCAATATCAGGATGCGTTTTTTGCAGGGATTGTGCGGCCTTCACAATCGGCTGAATGGGATGTAGGCGCGACAATTTTCCCGTGTAGAGCACACGGAATTTATTATCATCATCGGTAAAGGCCAGCGCCTTGCCCTTTTTCTTTTCACCTGTGCCCTTAAACGTTTTGTCTTCTAGCAGCAAATCAGCATCATACCAGTTGGGAATGACCGAGATTTTTTTAGGCTGGACACCCTTTTTAATCATATGACGCGCCATACAGCGCCCCGTTGTGACTATGCGATAGGATTTATTAAGCGCCTTTTTCGAATGACGCTTCAAAAAGGACATCAACAACTTGGGTATCTTTACACCCATCGGAGGCAGAAGATCAGGATAGACATCCTGACACCAATGCACATGACGTGACCCTTTAACGCGTGCAATTAATTGTCCTGCGGTAATCAGCATTGGTGGGTCAGTCAAAGTCACTACGATATGATGACCTGGAAGAGATAAGCCTTTAATCAAAAGACGCATATAGGCTACAAAATAGCCCCAGAGCGTTTTCTTGTAGGATGTCCCCACGCGATAAACACTCAGACCGCTCAAACGTTTCATTGTTGATGAAATCTTGTAATTTTTATCTGTTGTGACAACAGACACCTCCCACCCGTCTTTGACAAAGGCCTGTGCCAAATCAGCAAGTAACCGTCCATTCAGGCCTTTTTGGCCTGGGAAGGTTCTGTTTAAGAACATAATCGTGGGTTTACGCTTCATAACTTCGTGACTATCACGAGAGATAAAACTCCGCAAGACGTCACGTGCTCAGCCCTAAAATATCCTCTGAATTTTTTAGAAAAGTACTAAGCTTTAGCGGTAATTTTTAAAGATTGGCTTCGTGCCACCCTCACCATTATCGGCCTGTGGGATAATCACACGCACTGGACGCGTTGGTTGGGCAGGGGCTGTCGTTCCCGTTGGCGCGACGCCCGTTGTGCTAGGTATAGCCACACCTGCTTGATTAGCAGCACGTAGTTGTTGTGCACGGATAAGTTCCTGCTGACGCTCCAGCTCTTTTTGCTGATTAAGGCGCGTTATATATTGTTTTGTGGCTGCCTTACGAGCCAACCATTGTTGACGCTCTACGTTTTGACCAGACGAGCCAGATGTATAAGACGATTGACGCTGTTGTGATTGTCTGGCTGGCGTTGTTTTCGTGGCCAAAGGCGCCACACGCTGCTGAGATGGGGCAGCATCACGTGAAAAGATGTTCTTAATTTTGTTCAAAAAGACAGGGCCTTCGGCATGAGCGGGAGCTGCCATAATGAGTCCCATGACCAATAAGGCTGGAAGAATTCCTCTTTTTAAAACAAATCTCATCACGTTCAATTTCCTTTTTGCGTTCAAATTTTCACTATATCCTAGATACGTGTTAAGTATAACAACTCCTTTCATGGCACACAATTTGTTCCTTCTACAGGCTTTAAAAACAGCCTTTTTACCTTTTTATTAGAAGTTTCTAATTATATAAAAAATCTCTTACTCCATAACGTTTTATCAAAAAACGTCAAAATGTGTAATTTAAGGTAAAATACGCATTTTTTGAACTTATTAACATTGTAATTCAATAACTTAGTCAAAATTAAGAGTTTTTTTACGATTTTGACACATTATTGAGGCATAAACAAATTATGAAAAACGCATATTGCGGTTGAAAAGGAGCATGGTAATGCACGTTAATATTCAAGAATTTCTTAAAAAGACAGGGCTGACAGAAATGCTCTATCCGGGTAAACGTTTCTTGAAAAAATGTATTATCCCTGGAGAGTTTAAAAGCCATTCCATTGATTATGACTGGCGCAACGAGGACCAGCTTCGTGTTGAAGTGCGTGCTGGTGCAACAGGTGAGCAATTGGCTCCTAAGGAATTGAAGAAATATCCCGCAAGTCTTCAAACAAAGACATTCTTTGAAATTGATGTTGCCGAAGATGAAGACGAAGGTGAAACATCAGGCTCGCGCGGTAAATCAGGCGGCGGTGGCAAGGGACTTGCCCGTAAAAAAGCCGAAGGATCACTCAGCGAACTCTCATTTGCCCGCGCTGTAGAAGGGGCTATCCCTGCCCTTGGTGAGCTGACAAAAGTTGTTGTCATGGGTATGGAAATTGCCAAAGAGGCACAAGGGGCTGTTTTGGATGCGTTCTTTAAACAGGCTCAAAAGGCCAAGATTGTTGCCTCGGAATTACTTGCAAGTGCTGGCAGCATGATTACAAAATATGCCCCACCTGCTTTTATGGAGGCCAAAGGCACTGAATTAAAGGCTTATGCCTATAATGCAGAGAAAAACCAGCCCATGTTTGGGATGAATTTCAATTAAAGAGTTTATTCATGTTTAAGTGTGAAAAAGACCGCCACGGCGGTCTTTTTTGTGTCTCTAAAGTTAATAGGCTTAATGCTTAACTTTACCCGCCTTAATGTCATGAAGCACATCATGCATTGCACCCACTAGCGTATCAATGTCATCTTCGCTGAGGCAGAGCGGAGGTGAGGTAATCAAGTTCACACCGTTATAGCGGATAAAGACACCGCGATTGAACATCTCGTAGGAGGCACTACGCCCAACAAAATAAGGATCAGCCTCATCACCCATTTCAAGTTGAACCGCGCCTAGCAAACCGCAATTACGAATATCAACCACAAAAGGGCAGTCTTTAAGCGTATGAAGTTTATCTTCAAAGACCTTGCTCATCTTCCGTGCGTTTTCGAGTGTGTTTTCCTGCTTAAAGCCTTCCAGCGTCCCTAATACCGCAGCACAGGCCAGCGGGTGACCTGAATAGGTATAGCCATGCATAAATTCAATTTGGTTTTCAGGACCGTCCATAAACTGGTCGTAAATTTCCCGTCTTACAAGTGTTGCGCCCATGGGAACAGCCCCATTCGTCAACCCTTTGGCCATCGTGATGATATCAGGCTCAACATCGAAATAGGTTGCGGCTGTCATCTCGCCCAAACGTCCAAATCCTGTCACGACCTCGTCAAAGATAAGGAAAATATTATGCTCTGTGCAAATTTCGCGCAGGCGCTTGAGGTACCCAACAGGTGGCGGAATAACACCAGGTGCACCCACAACAGGTTCAACAATAACAGCCGCCACATTATCTGGCCCATGAAGTTCGACCAGCTCTACGAGTTTATCGGCTAATTCTTTTCCATGTTCAGGCAAACCTTTTGAAAACGCATTGCGTTCAAGATCAAGCGTGTGAGGCATATGATCAACATAGGGCAGCAACTGTGTAAACGTGTTGCGTACATAAGGCACGCCCCCGACAGAAATGCCCCCAAATCCAACACCGTGATAGGATTTTTGACGCCCGATAAAGAGCTTCTTATCCCCTTTGCCGATTTTCTTATTATGCGCCAAAATCATCTTCAGCGCTGTATCCACAGCCTCTGACCCTGAATTTGTAAAAAAGACATGGCTATAGGCATCTGGAAAGGCATTCACGAGCGCGGTGGCTGCCTGAAACCCGGCAGGATGACCCATTTGAAAGGCCAGCGCATAATCAAGTGTTTCCATCTGTTCCATCATGGCTTCCTTCACATAAGGCGAGCTATGTCCTAGGTTGGAACACCATAGCCCTGCTGACCCATCCATAATTTTACGGCCATTGGCATCAATGTAATACATGCCCTCAGCGCCCACGACCATGCGTGGATGCTTTTTAAAGAGGCGCTGCGGTGTAAAGGGCATCCAGAACTCTTCCAAGGAATTTGGCATTTTTGAAAAATCGTAAGTCATAAGTGAAGCCCCCTATTTTGAAAAAATGGAAATGGCGTTTTGAAGCACGCATTATTAGTATACATTGAAATCATTAACACTTCCAAACGTTCTCGCGAACAGGGGTAATAAAGATGCCAGAAGATAAGAAAAATGTTGTGGAATTCAAACGACCTCAAAGGCAAAGCAATGGCCAAAATAATATGCCAAAATCAAAACCACCTTCTGAACCGATATTAAACCTACCCCCTTTTACAAAGGTGATGATTGGCCTGTTTTTGGGCCTTCATACGCTGTTTTATTTTTCAGCCAATTTTGGCTATCCCACTCTCTCTTATTTGATCTTTAACAATTTTGCCTTTGTCCCAGCAAAATTGACTGAACCAACAGGCATTGATGTCTGGGCACCTTTATCACTTATCACATACGCCTTTTTACATGGCGGGTGGCTCCATGTAGGCATGAATTCTCTGATGATGTTGGCGCTTGGCGCAGGGTTTGAGAAAGTTATGGGTGCTAAAAACACGGCGCTTCTGTTTTTTGGAGCGAGTTTGCTCGCTGCAGTGCTCCATCTTGTCTTTGCACCGACTTCACCTGTGCCCGTTGTCGGCGCCTCTGGTGGGATTGGCGGCCTTTTTGGTGGATTGCTTTATCTTCTCTACAAACGCGGACAATTAGGCAATTTGCGTAATTTTAGATTAGCATTGCTTGTGTTTATCGGCGTTTCCATTATATTTGGATTGCTGGGTGGCCCAGGCGGCGCAGCCATCGCATGGATTGCGCATATTGGCGGTTTTTTAGGCGGTGTTCTTATTACCTATTTCATGATGAAGAAAAGCGGGGCGTAATTTTATGATGGGTCACTTGTGGTTTTTTATGGCATTTGGTGCCGCGATCTTATGGGGTCTAAGTTACGTTTTTGTTGAAAAATTCTTAAAAGCAGGCGTTTCAATATCCGTCTTCTTTGTCGTAGGTAGTTTTCTCAAATTAATTATTTTCTCCAGCTTTGTTGTGACACAAGGCATTTGGACGAAAAATATGACGCTTCTGAGGGATGAGAATTTATGGCCATTTTTATTAGGGGCAGTCATTGTTGATGCATTGGCTATTTATTTGATTTATCAGGCAGTAATCCTCAAAAATGCAGCCTATGTCAGCATTATTGAAATGTCATACCCCTTCTTTACAATTATATTTTCAGTGTATTTGCTTAAAAGCTTTGAAATGTCGGCCGCCGCCTTTACGGGCGGATTGCTTATTTTAAGCGGAGTCGTGCTGATTTACCTCAAGGGGTAGGCTCAAAAACTGTCTCTGATGCAGCCAGTTCATCGCATCTTTCTATAAACGGCGAACGTAAACGCGGACGAAAATACTCGTATGCTTTTTGACGATCTTCACAAGACAGGCCTTGTACAAACTCTTCCGTTATCACTTTACCTTTTCTATTGATAAAAGGATAACCGCCATTTCTATCTCCAAGTCTTTGTATAAAGAATACTTCAGAGCCAATTCTTGAATAAAGTCGAGCCTCTTGTTCTAAACTCAAAACGTCATTTTGCGACAATGTTTCTTCATCTATGAAATAAGCATGGTTATAGTTTCCTCCCTGCTTCCAATTTTCAGCTAAGAACTCCATAACAAGATTGCGTCCGCCTTGCGTTTGTTTGACGTGGCCCAATTCGTGAATAAAAGAAATAGCATATCCTGCGCCATTCCCTACATTTGAAAAATCTTCAGGAAAATCTTCGTAGGGGAAATACATATTGCCATTAGGGGCGTGCGCACGTTTCTCGGGAAAGAAAAACCACGCACGTGAAAACTTTTTCACATTCGTGAAATCAATCGAATCCCCATAAACTTGGGTCGCAAAATCAATTTCACCTTCAGTAAGGTAATGACAGCTAGGATCAATATCACAGAGAAAATTTGTACCGTCTTCGCGGTCAAAGGCACTATATCCCGTATATTCAAGCGTACCAGCCGTTGCAGCCAACGCAAAAATGCCAGTTAAAGTACGCAGAAGACGAGATTTCATATAAAACTTATAGAAGAATCAGTCATTTATGTCAATTATTTATGAGTGTTTGCCCTCATAAAATAAATTTTTTATAGTCATTGAAATTCCCTATGAAACAAGGTGCATATATGACCAAAGAAACCGAGCTTTTTCCTGTCCCCCAATCCTTTGAGGAAAATGCACATATCGTCAAAGACAAATACAAGGCTATGTATCAGGGCTCCTTATCCCAACCCGACATTTTCTGGGCGGTACAATCCAAGCGCATTTCATGGGTCAATGAACCGAAAAAAATCAAAAATGCTAGCTTTGAGGATGATGTGTCCATCAAATGGTATGAGGACGGTGTTCTGAACGCCTGCTATAACTGTATAGACCGTCATCTACCCCATCATGCCAATCGCACGGCCTTTATTTATGAAGCCGATGAACCAGGTGAGGCACAGCATATTACTTACGCAAAAGTTAAAGACGAGGTGTGCAAACTGGCTAATGTCATGAAGGCACAAGGTGTCAAAAAAGGTGATCGTGTGACTATCTATATGCCAATGATTCCTGAAGCGGCATACGCTTTACTGGCCTGTGCGCGCATTGGCGCCATTCACTCTGTCGTCTTTGGCGGGTTCTCACCTGATTCTCTGGCCGACCGTATCAATGACTGCGAATCGACCTTTGTTATTACAGCGGATGAAGGCGTGCGTGGTGGGAAATCCATTCCACTCAAGGCCAATACCGATGAAGCTCTTCTAAAATGCCCGGATGTAAAGACAGTGCTGGTTTACAAACGCACAGGCGGAGATATTCACTGGACAGAAGGGCGTGATATCTGGTGGCATGAGGCTTGCGCCAAGGCAGATACAGATTGCCCTTGCGAGGATATGAAGGCCGAAGACCCACTTTTCATTCTTTATACCTCTGGTTCGACGGGAAAGCCCAAGGGCGTTTTGCACACAACAGGCGGTTATATGGTTTATACGGCCATGACGCACGAACTGACCTTTGATTACAAGGAAGACGACATTTATTGGTGCACCGCAGATGTAGGCTGGATTACAGGACACTCCTATATTGTGTATGGCCCAATGGCCAATTGCGCGACACAGGTTATTTTCGAGGGCGTGCCCAATTACCCAGATTATGCGCGCTTCTGGAAGATTGTGGAGGAACATAAAGTCTCAATCTTTTACACTGCGCCAACGGCCATCCGTGCATTGTTGAGCCAAGGTGATGACTATGTTACGCGCACAGACCGCAGCTCCTTGCGCATTTTGGGTACTGTGGGCGAGCCGATCAACCATGAAGCGTGGCTCTGGTATTACAATGTCGTTGGTGAGACGCGCTGTCCCATTATTGATACATGGTGGCAAACAGAAACAGGCGGGCATTTAATTACACCATTACCAGGTGCAACAGACCTTAAACCCGGCTCTGCAAGCCAGCCTTTCTTTGGCATTGAACCCGCCATTGTGGACGCTCAAACAGGAAAAATCTTGGAAGGTGAAGCTGAAGGCGCACTTTGTATCCTGCAAAGCTGGCCTGGACAGGCGCGGACCGTTTACCGCGACCATGAACGCTTTATCCAAACTTATTTCTCAAGCTATCCGGGCAAATACTTCACAGGGGACGGCGCACGCCGCGACAAGGATGGCTATTACTGGATTACAGGCCGCATGGATGATGTGCTGAATGTCTCTGGACACCGACTTGGTACGGCCGAAATTGAAAGCGCGATTAACGAGCATGACAATGTGGCTGAAAGTGCTGTTGTGGGCTTCCCGCATGATATTAAGGGGCAAGGTATTTTCGCCTATGTAACGCTAAATGCTGGAACTAAGGCCAACGAAGATATCAAGGCAGAAATCGTTCAACTTGTGCGCAAGAATATCGGCCCAATTGCCACAATTGACACCATTCAATTTGCGCCAGGTTTACCTAAAACACGCTCAGGCAAAATTATGCGTCGTATTTTGCGCAAAATTGCCGCTAACGAATTTGATGCGCTGGGCGATACGTCCACACTGGCCGATCCAAGTGTCGTTGAAAATCTAATTGAGACAAAAAAAGCAAGCTAGAGCGAATTAAGCAGCAAAGGCAAATTGCGTGTTTAAGCCCAGAATGTTTTCGGGCGATATATTTGCAAACGATGTTGCTATGAAAATAACAAGGAAAGCCGCCAGAATCTCGTCCTCTTTTTCTTTTTCACGTTCCTGACGCTTTAGCTCTTCTGCTGCTGCGCGTTCTTGGGCAAGTTCAAAGAATGGATCAATGTCAGCGGATGGTTTTGTGGGTTTCCCCGCGTCTTCATCCTCTGGGCGGGACTTTCCCAAGCGTTCTTCCTCCAACACCATCAAACGTTTTCCTAAGGCCTTGGCCGCGTCTGTATCCTCGCGCAATTCAAGTAAACGCGTGACGATTGCCGACCATGCGCTGTCCACACGGTCAAAGGCAACATCAGCCATCGGATCGTTTTTACCGTGAGAGGCTAAAATACTGGCTTGTTCTGATTTGGCATCCGCATAATGTTTATACATATCTGCCAACACAGGGTCGACATCACAATAAAGGCGAATTTCATCCAATTCATCTTCAGGTGCATGCGCACTTTCCTGCAATGCAGAAAGCTCGTTTATATCAAACTCATCCAATATGGAGGAGAGCGCATCTTCAAATGATTTGGTTTCTAACGTCATGGGATACCCTTTATTTCCCCCACTCTAATTCAAAACTATTACTATAATCTTAAAATTTGAGGGCAAAAGAGCGTAGACATACACCCGTCTCTTCTTTAAAAAGCAAAAAACGGGTATAATAGCTTTTGCGTAAAGATTTAAAGCAGGCCAACAGCCGATTTGTATAGGTCGAGAAGCTCTTCTTCCTCGCGGCGTTTCTCGGTGTCCATTTTGCGCAATGATACGATTTTACGCATGATTTTTGCGTCAAATCCAACGCCTTTTGCCTCGGCATAGATTTCCTTGATATCTTCTGAAAGCGCCTTTTTCTCATCTTCAAGACGTTCAATACGCTCAATAAAGGCCTTGAGACGCGCACCACCAATACCGCCGACATCCTTTGTTTCTTCATTTTCTGCATTTTCTGATGGAAAATTTGCAACATTTCCTGAATCCATAAATCTCTCTCCTTTGATTTGCTTAATTTTATTGTGTGTCAGTTACATTTAATCTGGAAATTGCCATTCCCTCGGGATAGCGATCCGTTTCGCCAACGCGCTCTATTTTAACGCGAATGGTCATATCCTTATCGAATACGCTTTTTATACGGTTCTGTCCCTGAGCATTCAATGGCAAATAGCTTATTGTGAGCGGAACATCCACAATCCATACATAAAGGCCTTCATCTTGGCCTTTTTGAACAAGTGTGGGTTGTCCACGAACATAGGCACTGGCGCGCGCCTGTGCCTTTTGCAAATCACTTACAATGCCGCTTTGCGACAGATAAAGTCGAAAATCTTCCATGCCGTCATTCGTATAATAAGGGCGCAGAATTTTACCAAAGGTGCGCAACTCCGTGATTGTGAAATTAAAAGCAGTGGCAACAGCATTTGTGGCCCATTTATCAATTTGTTCCTGATTACGATGAGGTACAGACAGATTGGTAAGGTCCTGCACCTGCCCATCGGCACTCATGGCCGTGCTTTGTGCGCCATCATAAATTTGCTCAAGCGCACCCTCTGATTGTTCAGATTGGTTGACAAAGGGCGCTTGGAGGGTTTCATCGGGGCGCGGGCCTTCTAGCTCCATCGGCGGTTTAAACCAAGCGATCACCTTATCAAAAAGGCTGGCATGGGCCTGATTGGCCGTAAATGACAGCACAAGTGTCGCCAAGAAAAAGACTTGAAAAAAGACACGGGAAAATCTGTGGGAGGTAACCATCATTTAAGATACTTTTTTCTTTTTGAATCGCCCTATCACTTTACCAAGTTGCATGACGTTTTCAATGCGGCGCGCTAAAAAACCCTGCGTTTTTTGCAAATCAGGGTCATCCTCAGACACCCAGTAAAGATAGGTTGAGGCAAGTACACCGCTTAAAAGGGAGCGTTTTGTGTAATGATTATAATCTGTTGAGGTATCGCCTGCCCAATTCCAGATATTATCCACCGTCGACCAAATGGCCTTCCCTGCCTTTAGCCCTGTCCAAGGTTTGCCCCAATATTGGGTCAGCGTTTGCACCGCGCCCTTATAAGGCATCATAACCTCCAAGCGCGTTAAAACGCCTAACTCAATAGCATCCCGGATACGCATGTCCTCTGGCTTTTTTGTCGGCAATTTCCCAAGCATTTCCTTGTCAAAGAAATCTGAAATATCCTGCGCCAGCTGAGGAAGCCCATCTGGATAAAGCGCCTCAAATTGCTGTTCTGAAACATTTTTTTGTTTGAGATAGCTTAAGATGACTGATAAGCGAAATGGTTCAAAGGCGCTTTCTTCAAGGACAGTTTGAACGATATTTTGGCGGAGCCTGTCATTTTCTTTAGATGTCATACCTTTTATATAGAGGCCTTTCGCGCATAAGAAAACACTCAATTTCATCAAATGCCTCTGGACTTTCGGCTGAAGAAGCGCATTTTATTAGGCATGAGCGCACGCGATAAAGATGCAAAAAAATATAATGACGAGAATAGTTCGCTGTTCGGCAAGATTGGGCGTTATGGTCGTGTTTCCTCTGGTATGGCAGGGCTTGCCGCGAAATTAGCGGGACAAAAATTCTTGGGGCTAGACATTGCACGCGATGAACATGCCGTTCAACTGACCAATGCCATAGGGAACCTCAAAGGCCCGCTTATGAAGGTTGGCCAGATTCTCGCAACTATTCCCAATGCGCTTCCCCCTGAATATGCCGAAGAGTTCAAAAAACTCCAAAATGATGCGCCATCCATGGGTTGGCCCTTTGTGCGCCGCCGTATGCGCGGTGAATTGGGCGCAGATTGGCAGAGCAATTTTAAAGAGTTTGGACAAGAGGCTGCTGCCGCAGCCTCTTTAGGGCAGGTCCATCGTGCCGTGACAAAGGATGGCATGAATGTGGCCTGCAAGCTACAATATCCAGGCATGCTTTCCGCGGTTGAGGCCGATTTGAAGCAATTAAAGCTGATGTTTAAAATCTTTGAAACCTATGACAAGGCCATTTCAACAACCTACATTCATCAGGAATTGAGCGAACGCTTGTTGGAGGAGCTGGATTATAAGCTTGAGGCGCAAAATGCGAGGCTTTACGCCAAAATTTTCGAAAATGATGACCGCGTCTTTGTGCCTGAGGTGATTGAGAGCCTCTCAACAGAACGCCTTTTAACCGCGACCTGGCTTGAGGGGTCTCATATCATGGATTTCAAGGATGCTGATATTGAAGCCCGCAACACCATTGCGCTCAACATGTTTAATGCATGGTACACACCCTTTTATCATTACGGCATCATTCATGGTGATCCCCATCTTGGTAACTATTCTGTGCGTAAAGACCTCTCGCTCAACCTGCTTGATTTTGGGTGTATTCGTATCTTCCCACCATCCTTTGTTGAGGGCGTGATTGACCTTTACAAGGCGCTGCTGACCAAAGATGACGCACTTGCTTACCATGCCTATCAAACATGGGGGTTTGGTGAGTTGAATAAGGAACAGCTTGAAACGCTCAATGTCTGGGCAGGTTTCCTTTATGCGCCACTTCTAGATGATAAGGTACGCCCGATTGGTGAGGTTACAGAGGGTATTTATGGTCGTGATACAGCCGAAAAGGTGCATAAAAAATTACGCGAGGTTGGCGGCATAACAGTGCCGCGCGAATTTGTATTCATGGATCGCGCCGCGCTTGGCCTTGGCTCTGTATTTTTACATTTGCGTTCGGAAATCAACTGGTATCGCTTGTTTAACGAAATGATTGAAGGATTTGATGTCAAAACACTCGAAGCAAAACAAAAGACATTATTGCAAGAGGTTGGACACATACACAAACAAGGCCTATAACTTATTATTGTCAATTCTTTAGAAAGGGACAAAAACGATGGAAGGCACTGCAAACACCTCATTTAATGGTTCTTTTCTTCCCTATGGGTACTCTTACCTTTGGGAACCTTCTTTGGTTTGGCTAAATGCTATTTCAGGGTTGTTACTGACAATTGGGATTTTAGGCATGGCTGTTACCATCGGCACACTTCTCTATAAACACAAGTCACAAATAACCTATAGCTGGGTCATCACACTTTTTACAATTTTTCTAGGGTTAAGTGGCCTTGTTGAATTACTTGAACTCATAGGAATTTGGAATCCGTTTTTCTACCTTGAAGGCATTGCCAAGCTTCTCTGTGCTGCCTTTGCCATTGCAACAGCTATTTTGCTGTTCCCCCTTCTCCCTACTGCTTTTATGGAACATTCAGAGAAAAACCAGAGCATGCCAAGAAAGTCTAGTGAAGGGGATGAAAACCCGTCCGAGGAAGAAAAGGCAGAGTGAAATGAAAGACTTATTGAAAAGAATATTGGATCTCAAACCTACGAAAAACGGGCCAAAGCAAGATGACACTCATCACGCAGACACAATTGCCAGTACATTTTCACCCTACAAGCTTCCGACACTTATTATTGTTATTGGCCTTGTTCTATCAGTTGGTGGGTTTTTGCTCGCACTCAATTATGAAATGGATGAAAACAGCCAAAACTTTAACACGTTTGCTGAACAGGCTTACCGTACCGTTGATTCTGAAATCAGACGTCATAACCAACAGATAACCGCTGTTGGACGTTTTCTGGGTCAAATCCGTGACTTTTCGGAAGAAGAATTTGTCGATATCTCCAACTCTTTTACGATTAACACCTATTTTGAAACAATCTCAATACTTGAGCTTAAGGATGGCACAGGCGCAACAGACCTCTTCCCAAATGGCGCTTTCACAAAAAAGCTTAAAAATCTGGGTGTTAATCAGGCCGTTTTCGAGGCGATGGAGAAATCTCAAGAACTGGGCACAACCTATTTTTCTGAAACGTTTGAGATGACAATTGATAATCAGAATAAGAAGTTAAGTGCCTTTGTGACGCCCATTAATTCACCCTACTCCAAAAACCCGCTCTTTCTAGTCGGGGTTCTAGATATTGCACGGCTGCTTGAGAATTCATTGCAAATTGATGGTGTGCCTGTAAATACAAAAATCACCAAAATCACCAGCAATGATGAACGCATTATTTACGAGCAATTTGACAAAGGAAATGCCCTTTTCTTCAACACGATTGCCAAAAGTAACTTGAAAAATCGTAAATTTGAACGCGCGCGCTTTTTTCAGGATTATGCTTGGCAAATCATGATTTTTCCATCACAGGGACGTGCCTTCTCAACTCCCGGACTCTTTCCATGGGTGACCTTATTAACACTACTCACACTCTCAACCCTTATTGGCTATATTGCCTTTCGTATCACGATTGAAAATGTGCGTATTCGCCATATCGTGGAAGAACAAACAGAGTCCCTGCGCAACTACACCGAGGATTTGGAACAGCGTAACCGCGACTTAGACGACTTTGCCTATATTGCCTCCCATGATTTAAAAGAGCCCTTACGCGGTATTTATAATTATTCCGAATTCTTAAAAGACGATTACAGCGAGTTGTTGCCCAAAGAAGGGCAAACAATGCTCGATACATTATGCAATTTGTCGCGCCGTATGGAGACGCTCATTGATAATCTCTTACGCTATTCCAAGCTCAGTCGCGAAAAAATGCTCTTCACCCCTATCAGCATTAAAAAGGTCGTGAATGAAGCACTTGAAACATTCGAAATTATGATTAAGGAGCAAAATGTTCACGTGCATGTCGAAAATGACTTGCCGCTTCTTAAATGTGATGAGGCCATGGCGACAGAGATTTTCAGAAATTTAATCGCCAACGCCATTAAATATAACGACAAGGATGAAAAGCGCATTCGCATCGGTGCTTTTGAAAAAGGCAATGAGCATGTCATGTTTGTGAAAGATAACGGTATTGGTATTCCAAAGACACATTACAAAACAATTTTCAAAATCTTTAAACGCTTGCATGGACGTGAAGAATTTGGAGGTGGGACAGGCTCTGGGCTTACTATTATCCATCGCCTTGTGGACCGCCACCACGGTAAAATCTGGCTGGATTCGCAAGTTGGTAAAGGCACAACTTTTTATTTCACACTTGGGCGTTAATTTTAAAAAGGAGAAAACATCATGTCAGGAACAGAACAAGCAAACTATTGCTGGTTATGTGTTGAGGACAGTCCTGAAGATTATGATGTGTTCAAACGCACTGTGAAAAAGGCCGAACTTCCTGTTACCTTGCTTCATTGTCGAGATATCGAGGAAACAATTGATTTACTTGATAATTTTGACGACACCAGCTGCGCCGAGCGCAAGGTTGGGCCCGATATTGTCTTTCTTGATCTGAATTTGCCAGGGGCAGATGGGTATCATGTGCTTAAAAAAATCCGTGCACGTCAGGGCATGAAAAAAACCCCTATCATCGTTCTTTCTACGTCCTCAAATCAGGAGGATGTTTGCAAGGCTTATGAAATGGGAGCAAATTGCTATATCGCAAAACCACAGGATTTACAAAGCTATAAAGAAATGGTCGAGGCTTTAAAGATGTTCTGGATCGATCAAGCTATGATTCCTAAAACAATAAAAAGGCAGTTCGATGCATTCTAAGACACCGCATATGATCCGCATTTTAATTGTCGAGGATAATCCTGAGGATGTCATCCTCTATAAACGTCGCCTGGACCGGTTTCAGACCTCTCACGAATTTTCGGTTGATGATGTCTCAACCATTGCCGAAGCAAAGGAAAAGGCATCTGAAAATACCTATGATTGCTTTGTCGTAGATTACAATTTGCCTGATGGGGCAGGCATGGATTTTGTCCAATATATCAATGAAGTAAATCCACCTGAAACACCTATTGCGCTTCTGATGATCACAGGTCAGGGAAATGAAGAAATCGCCGTGGAAGCCATGAAATCGGGTGTCCATGATTATCTGACCAAAAATAGCATTACAGATGGTTATTTTGTCGGGCCTTTGCTTAACGCACTTAATCGATCACGTCTGACATCACAGCTTTTCTATTATCAAAAGGAACTTGAGCGTTCCAATAAAGAGCTTTCGGAATTTACGCATACTGCCTCTCACGATCTCAAGGCACCACTCAGGCGCATTATCACCTATTGCGATATGCTTGCCGAAGATGCCCAAGAGCGTCTTATCGAAGATGATATAACCATGTTAGAACGCATGAAGACAAATGCAGCCCGCATGCAAAATCTGGTCAATGACCTACTCACCTTCTCGCTTATTCGCGCAGAAGAAGAACCGCTAGAGAATATTCACCTTTCCAAGATACTTGAAGAAGCCAGAGACGAACTTAAAGAGCAAATTGCAGAAAATAAGGCCGTCATTAAAGTTGAAAGCCTTCCTGAATTTAAGGTCTTTCCGCTACGTTTAAAGCAGCTTTTTATCAATCTTATTTCCAATGCGCTCAAATACAGGTCTGAAGAGACGCCTGAAATTGTGGTCTCAACGACTAAAATTGACGCAAATAAGGTGGAAATATCATTTAAAGACAATGGTTTGGGAGTAGACCCACAATTTCACGAAGATATTTTCAAGGATTTCAAACGTCTGCACAATCAGGATAGCATTGAAGGTACAGGTTTAGGTCTTTCCATTTGCAAGCGCATTTGTGAAAAGCATGGGGGGGCAATTCGCGTTGAAAGCGCGGCAGGCCAAGGGGCAAATTTCATTGTTACATTGGGAACTGCAAGAGAAAATTAGGTCAGTTTAAATCTTTCTTCCAGAAAGACCCTTCATCAAAAACGGTGTAAATATCATTCAAGTCAGAGGCCGTTAACGGCTTTGAGATAAAGGCATTTGCATGATTTTTGTAAGATTTATAAACCATGTCCACATTCGTATCGCCAGTCAGAATAATAATGGGAATATTATCTGTGAGCGGGCTCGTTTTAAGCTGTTCCAGCAGCACCATGCCATCAATACCAGGGAGATGAATATCCAATAAAATCAAACTTCTAGGGTCGTTATTTTCAACGCCACGGTTGAGCTTATTTTTTTCTAGTGCATGAAACAGGGACGCAGCATCATAACAAGGGATGACCTCTCCGATGCGCTCTGATTTTTCCAAAATATGTTGCGCCTGAGCAGCATCATCAAAGCTGTCTTCAACAAGCAATATCTTCCAGTTACGATCTTCTTCGTGACCTGTCACCGGCGGACGGCGACGCTTAAGTGTTGATGCTGACATCATAATCCTTACCACATACTATTTGGTGGCCATTTCCAGGCCGACCCATAAAATTTATCCAACATTTCAGCGCGCAAGGGCTTCTCAAAAACACCATTTGCGCCTAATTCTTTGGCGCGTCTCAACTTCTCGGGGTCTTGTGTGCCACTCACAACTATTAATGGAATATCTTGCAAAAAGACGTCATGCTTTAGCTCTTCAATGACCTGCAGCCCATCTTTTTTGGGCATTTCAAGGTCAACAAGGATAAGGATAGGCTGGCTTAACATCACACTTTTATCTGTGTAGCCATTTTCAACCATATATTGCGTGAGTTCTGCACCGTCACCAAATGTCACAACATCACGCACATTTGCCGATTCTTTCAGCTCTTTTTTAGCAAAAATACGGTCATCAAGATCATCTTCGATCAGAAGGACAAGGCAAGGTTCAGTCGATAAATTGTGTTCTGTAGATTGTGTCATAGCTGTCATCAGGGCCTCTCCCAATTTTTCGAAAACTGTGAAAAAAAAGATATGCAGAAAATTATTCTGGATTATGCTTCTAAGCGTATCATAAACCGCCCTAAAATTCCACTTATATCCTACGATTTAGACAAATAGTGCGTTCCACAATTATATTCAGAAATCCTTATTTACTCATAATTTTTTAATAATTTGGGGTTACAGTTGTTTGTAATGCGCAATTTGCTTGCGATAGGGGTATATTCATGGCGATTCACACGCTGACTTTTGACATTTCAGGAAGTTTTTCAGGCCCACCTCCAAAGCTCTCCATTATCTATGGCGGGACAAAGATTGGTGTGTCTTATGTGGATACAGCCTCATCTACGCTATCGTTTCAAATTGACACCGATAAACCGATTAATCACTCGCTTTTACGCTTCTATTCTATCAAAGCGCATGGCTCTGATGGGGATATCGTCAATATTTCCAACATTCGCATCGATAACACCCCCATTGATATGACAGCGTTCACGCATAACAAGGGTAGTTCCTCAACAAGCTCAACGCTCAGCCTGACACGCGGAAGCTATTCTGATTATGATACATCAGGGGATATTACAAACACCGCACCACCCCCACCCTCGACATTTGCAACCATTAACGGGACTGCGGGTGATGACACGCTTTATGGCACAGATAGTGCCGATACGATTAATGGGCTAGACGGAAATGACAAGATTGTCGCCAAGGCAGGCATTGACACTGTTAATGGTGGCAATGGCAATGACAACATATCTGGCCAAGATGGCGCCGATATTTTGAATGGGGATGCCGGTGACGACCGCATTTATGGCGGCAATGGTGCCGATACAATTAATGGCGGTATAGGCAGCGACAGACTTTACGGACAGGAGGGCGTCGACACCATTCGCGGTGGTGATAATGACGACTTTATCTGGGGTGGAACTGAGGGTGATTTCATTTACGGTGAAAACGGCAATGACAGGCTCTCTGGCGAGGCTGGAAACGATTATATTGAAGGTGGCCTTGGTGCAGACCAAATCTTTGGCGGTGCAGGTAACGACACTATTTATGGTGGTGATGATGATGACCGCATTATTGGTAATGACGGCAATGATACGCTGAACGGCGATGCGGGCGATGACAATATTGACGGTCAGTACGGCAATGACACCATAAATGGTGGTACTGGTAACGATACACTTGATGGGGAACAAGGTGACGACATTATCAATGGTGATGATGGCAACGACACAATCATGGGTGGCCTTGGCGCTGATACAATTAATGGTGGTGCGGGTGACGACATCATCCACGGTGGCGGGATTTCATCCTATGACCAATATGTCTTTCGTGAGGGGTCGTCTTACGGACGCTCTGGCATGTGGTATTCAGAGGCAACAAACAGCTTTTATGCCTTTATCGATACCTCTGTAACATGGAATGCCGCGCGCAGTGCAGCAAACAGTGCCACATTAGGTGGCGCAAACGGCTATCTCGTAAATATTACTTCACAGGTTGAAAACGACTTTATTTACAACATGTCCTTAAATTTTGGGGTTGATAACTCTATTGGCGCCTCTGGTAACCGTGTTTGGCTTGGTGCGACGGATGTCGTTACTGACCAGGAATGGTTCTGGGTAGATGGACATGAGACGGGAATCCAATTCTCTCAAGGGTCAACGGCCTTGGAAAACAGCTACATTGCCTGGGGGAGTGGTCAGCCTAATAACTCTGGTGGATCACAGCAATATGCAACTATGTGGTTTAACGGCGGTGGTAATAATGACAAGTGGGATGACCGGAACGCAACAGACGGACACAACTACATCATCGAATTCAGCGGTGAAGATGTTCAAGCCGATAATTCCATTAATATTTTAAGTGGCGGCGCCGGAAATGATCTCATTTACGGGGGATCGGCGGGCGATACAATTAATGGTGACGGCGATAATGACCGACTCTTTGGTCTTGGCGGGAATGATACAATTAATGGTGGTGCAGGCGTTGATGCGCTCTATGGGGGAGATGGCAATGATATCCTCAATGGTGGCACTGGTGCGGATATTCTTTACGGAAATGGTGGAACAGATACCTTTGATTTCGACACGCTAGACGCGCTTGACACAATTAAAGACTTTAACGGTGGTGCAGAAATTTTAGACATCAGCGACATTATTACAAGTTTCACAGGCACAATCACCGACCACATTAATTTCACAGAAGTCTCGGGCAACACAGTTGTCTCGGTCGATGCAGATGGCGTTGGGGGGTATACAAACCTCGTTACGCTTGAGGGCGTTACAGGCCTTGACGAAGCTACAATGTATGGCAACGGCCAAATCGTTATTTAATACTGCCTTACCACTCTTTTAACATAAACAACTAAGAGTTTCTTAACCATTAGTTGGTTACAATAGTATGTTATTTGGGGTTATTTAGGGGTTCATCATGGCAACACATATTATTTCTTTTGACATTTCTGGCGTTTTTTCAGGACCTCCACCCAAACTCTCTATTATATATGGTGGCGTGAA
>CEPV01094443.1_pt1 | contig 29116 bp, 19 predicted proteins | sample 530451 | NCBI WGS metagenome assembly CEPV01 (sample SAMEA2620097, study PRJEB7988) | marine metagenome | isolation source: saline water (ENVO:00002010), including
GATAAGTCTATAGTATAGACTTATCTCTGTCAAGAACCTCTTCGACAGATCGAAGGCGTACATTTATGCAGTTCCAGGTGTGAGGTGCCAGACGAGGATATCCGCGCGGATCGGCGGGGTTTGTGACTGCGCTAAATCTGCTGCATGGCACATGCTGTAGGCACTTCAGCAAATCAGATCGACAGATCCTGTGCATCGGTATATGATTACACTTATATCCCATCCACCAAGCGACAATAACAGAAAGAGCACCCTAGCTGACGAGTTCAGGAGGCGATTTCTGTGGCACCTCATCCCCAATCCGAAATCCAGGAGAGCATCAAGGCTCAGTTGACCGCATCTCCCGAGTGGAGTGGCCTGGCGGATTACGAACTACAATTGATAGAAAAATCCGCCGTCATCCGCACGCATGACAAGGGTGAAGTCATCTTCAGTGAGGGCGATACCTGTGGTGGTCTCTATTTCCCCAAACAAGGCCTGGTCTGCATTCGCAAGGCTAGAAACAAGAAGATATCGACCCTGGTAAGAATAGCACGACCGGGAGATACGCTGGGGTATCGGCCCCTGCTCTCTGCCCAGAAGCATCGCGCCAGTGCCGAAGCGTTGGGAGCCACGACGAGCTGTTTCATTGAGAAATCGCTGGTCACGTTGTTAATGCGTAGCAACCCGACTCTAGGAATCAACTTCCTGAAGAAGGCTGCGGTGGAATTAGGTGAAGCCGAGGAGCGCTTTCACCAGAGCGTATCGCTGAGCGTCAAGGAGCGATTCATCCGACTGCTGATTGCTCTTCAGGCCGAGTATGGCCACGTCAGCGAAGACGGTAAGCTGATCGTGGAGCTACCGGTCTCGCGAGCTGACCTGGCCGCCATGCTTGGGGTCCGCCGCGAGTCATTGTCACGGGCCATTCATGAACTGAGTGACGAAGGGCTGGTGCACTTTATAGGCCGGCATTTGGAGATGTCCGAAACCTGATCTGGGAGCAATGTCGTCTGGCTGCAACGACGCCTTGCTAGTCCATCAAGTGCCGACAGCCTTGCGCACGCCTTTAAACGGCCGCTCCCCCCGCGGAGTTTCGATGTTCCCGCTGAGGGTGTCTCCTTCGATCTTGCCCTTATAGGCCAACCTGAATGATCCCCGGGGCGTGTCGAGTTCGATAACGAAGCTGAACCCATCATCCGTTCGCTTGATTTCAGCGATCTCCCGGTTGCGCCTGCCCTCCAGCGTTCCCGCAAGACCGTCGCCAGCCTTGCGAACGATCAGCTCCGACTCCTGCATCCCTCGCGGAGTATCCGATGTGAGCGTCCAGGTTCCGATCAAGTCGTCGGCCAATACGTTACCGGTGAACATCAGTACTGCCGCGATAAGCAAACTTCTCATGGTGCGCCTCCTTCTTATGTGTAAGAGTTGATTCGCCGGCGGGACTACCGGCAAGTCACTGTGAGCTTTTTCTCGACCATGGCGGGACTCTCAATTATGTCATAGAAGCCCCGCAGATAGCGCAGCGCCCTCTTCCCTTGGACAGCACCGATTGCTCGCTCTTCAGTGATCAGCGCCCTGATATCGTCGCGCCGTGACCGGATCAGGGCGAACACCTTATTCAAACTGTCATTGTGCTGACAGAAACCACGATAATATCGTTGGCGAACATTCCTGATTGGCAGGCCCGTCGTCGGGAACGCATATTCAGCATTCACCATTCCGGAGAAGTCGAAATCGTAAGGGATGCCAAGGAGCCTGCCATCGGCAGTCTCCAGCAGCTTGGCGTTGTGACAGCACTCCTCTTCCTTCTCCCCTTTGCGAATGGACCAGTCGGTATTACCGACCATGAATTGAAAGACTGCCACCAGAGTTGTCTGATAGTTATCCAGCGCTGAGCGCGGTACCTGATGCAACTCCACGTGCTTGGCGTTCAAGCGCACTGCCATACGCTTTTTATGTTCGATGAAGAACCCCAGGCTACTGTGCAGCCGTTTGTTCTTGGCGATATCATAATAGGTCATGTCGACCAGACGAACCCTGAAACTGTTGTCGGTCAGCAAATTGAACATCCTGTAGATAAGGTACTCGGCAAGGACGTAACCCTGGTACGTTCTCTTTCCGGGCTGACAGTTGGTCACCAGTTTAAGCCTGCTCTGATTGCTAAACAGACTGTCCTCGGCCGGTTTCTGCTCCAACAGCACGCGAAGCTGCGTAAAGCGGCACACGTTCATCTGCTTGCGGTAGTTGCCCCGCACTTCCAGATTGGCCGACAACGAGACCTGGCTGCCATCCTCAGCGAGATAGGATAGCCTGGCAGGGCTGTATATCTTTGACTTATTGCGCTCGCGATTGAGTTGCCGAAGCGGGCCGCTGAGATCCAACTTTAGCGGCTCCTGGCTGCGAAACAGGGGATCGGGTTCCGCGACCACTGAGATGGGCCACAGCACAAATCCAATCAGCATCCACTGTATGATATACCGCGACACCATAGGCACCTGCCTCGGTATTGTCGACGCTGTGTATCATACCCCGTCCGCTCGCTGGTATCACATCGCAAACGCGCACGTCCCGAACGGGCACGTCCCGAACGCGCACGTCCCGAACTGTGCACGCTAACGGGTCACTTATTTGCGACGGTGAGCGGAGCAGCTTTACTAATTCCCAATTCGCCGTGTAGTATCAGGTCCACTCGATCCATCGAGCTGCCATCGACGGCCACCAGGGTGATGCGCTATGAAGAACGTAACCCTTTCTCTCATCCTCACATTCATTGCCAGTGCCGGCGCGGGTGCTGAGTCCCCTCCCCCCAACACGGCCTTCAATGTGCTGGTGTTCTCCAAGACCGTCCAGTTCCGCCACGCATCGATTGTACAGGGGCAGCAGGCGATGATCGCCATGGGAGCCGATAAAGGCTTTGCCGTCACCACAACCGAGGATGGCGACGACTTCAACGACCGCAACCTGCAGGACTATCGTGTCGTCTTGTTTCTGAATACGACCGGGGACGTCCTGGATGAAGGCCAGCAGTCGGCCATGCAGCGATTCATCCAAGCTGGCGGGGGATTCGTCGGTATCCACGCTGCGGCGGACACAGAGTACGATTGGTCTTGGTACGGTGGATTGGTGGGTGGGTACTTCGATGGACACCCTAATTTTCCGAACGTGCGCGACGCTACCCTTAGCGTGATCGATCAGCAACACCTCGCCACCAGGGATCTGGATACAACATGGCTTCGTGCGGATGAATGGTACGACTTCAAGTCGATGCAACCGGACGTCATCCCGCTGCTTCTGATCGACGAGAATACGTACAAGCGGTCACTGGAGAGTCCGGCATCCGAGCCGCGTCCAATCGCCTGGTACCACGCCTACGATGGCGGACGGGCATTCTATACCGGACTCGGACACACCAAGGCGAGTTATGAGGAAGGCGCGTTCCTGAATCACCTGTACGGCGGCATTCTTTACGCGGCCGGTGAACGATTCGACACTCGCAACACTGCTGAAGCGCCCGCGGAGAGTCGCTTCACCAAGATCGTTCTGGACAGCAATCTGGGCGAACCGATGGAACTCGACATCCTGCCGGATAACCGCGTCATCTTCATCGAACGCCGTGGCAGCGTGAAGATCTACGATCCTTCTGCACGGAAGAGCACGGTCGCCGCGACCCTGGATGTCTATTCAGAGCAGGAAGACGGCGTTATCGGTCTGGCCGTCGACCCGGATCACAGTGACAACCACTGGGTCTACATCATGTACTCCCCAGCAGGCGAAGAGGCGAAGCAGCACGTATCCCGGTTTGTACTGCAAGGAAGCCGCCTCGACATGAAGTCGGAGAAAGTCGTCCTGGTGGTACCAACACAACGTGACCAGTGCTGTCATTCCGGTGGCTCGCTCGAATTCGGTCCGGACGGTACGCTTTACATTTCCACCGGCGATGACACCAACCCTTTTGCATCCAGTGGCTTTGCGCCCATGGATGAACAGTCGGGACGGCACGCTTGGGACGCCCAACGCACATCGGGCAACAGCAACGACCTGCGTGGAAAGATCCTCCGCATAAAGCCCGAGGTCGACGGCACTTACAGCACACCGGATGGCAACCTTTTCCCCCGGGAAGGCTCACGGGGGCTTCCCGAAATCTATGTGATGGGCTGCCGCAATCCCTTCCGTATCTCCATCGATCAACGTACCGGGTTCCTCTATTGGGGTGATGTCGGCCCGGATGCGGCTCAAGACCTAACCGGGCGCGGCCCACGTGGTCACGATGAGATAAATCAGGCACGCGCCGCAGGTTTCTTTGGCTGGCCGTACTTCAATGCGAACAACAAGCCCTATTACGATTACAGCTTCTCGACCAAGACTGCGTCCGACAGGCCCTTCGACCCGGCCCATCCCGTCAATGATTCCCCCAATAACAGTGGTGCGCGAGACTTGCCACCAGCGCAACCCGCGATTATCTGGTATCCCTACGTGCAATCAGCGGAATTCCCCATGATGGGCGAAGGGGGCCGCACCTCCATGGCTGGCCCCATCTACTATTACGATGACTTCCCGGCTAACGATCACAAGCTGCCGAGGTACTATGACGGCAAGCTCTTCACCTATGACTGGATTCGCGGCTTCATCATGGCCGTGACCATGCACGAGGACGGCTCGATTGCCCATATCGAGCGCTTCCTGCCAAATATGGATCTGGCGAATCCCATGGATATGGTCATCAATCCCAATGACGGTTTACTGTATATGATCGAGTACGGCAAGCGTTGGAACACGCAGAATCCGGACGCGCGCCTCTTCCGTATTGAGTACCAGCCGGGCAAGTGACGTGGCAGCCAGGGTATCCTGTTGATTTCTACACGCACTTAATAAACAATGCCTGACGCTTCTAGAAAAAGAAAACAACGATATGAACTACGCCCTGAAAGCTACCGTGCTTGTCGCTGCAGCCTGCAGCGCAACTTCACTATTCGCTGCGCCAGCCGCGATTTCCGACTACGACTGGCCAAACTATGCCAACAATCCGGGGTCGTCAAAGTACGCAGACCTCGATCAGATCAACAAGGATACGGTCAGCAATCTCCACACCGCCTGGACTTGGGAGTCGCCGGATAACGCCCACATCAAATCCAACGGCCAGCACGTTCCGGCCGGCTATAAGAGCACCCCGATCAAGATCGGTGATGTGCTGTACATCAGTACGTCACTAGGATTTGTAGCCGCAATCGACGCGGTAACCGGTAAGCAAAAGTGGGTGTTCGACACCAAGACCTACGAACACGGCCGTCCATCCAATTTGGGGTTCAATCATCGCGGCGTAGCCTACTGGGAGAAAGGTGACAAGCGACGCATCATCATCGGCACCAACAATGCGTTTCTCTGGTCACTGGATGCTGTGACAGGCCTGCCCGACAGGACCTTCGGTACCGGCGGTAAGGTAGATCTCACGCAGGGCTGGGGACGAGAAGTCGAACGAAGGCATCACTCGATTACAGCGGCGCCTGTCATCGTCGACGATATCGTTGTATTCGGCGGCGTCATCACGGACATGGCCGTTTACAATCTTCCCCCTGGCTATATCAGGGGATACGACCTCAATTCGGGTGAAATGCGATGGATCTTCCATGCCATCCCGCAGGCGGGCGAGAAGTGGAACGAAACCTGGGAGGCCGATTCCTGGAAAGACACCGGTGCAGCCAATGTCTGGTCTCTGATTAGTGCAGACCCTGAACTGGGATATGTGTATCTGCCCTTCGGCTCGCCGTCTAACGATTGGTATGGCGGTGAGCGACTGGGTGACAACGTATTCGGGAACAGTCTGGTCTGTTTGAATGCCCGTAACGGCGAACTGGTGTGGCATTTCCAGATGATTCATCACGATCTGTGGGATTATGATCTGCCGGCGGCACCCAATCTTGTCGATATAACGGTTGATGGAAAAGAGATCAAGGCGGTCGCGCAGGTATCGAAGCAGGGCTTTCTGTACGTGTTCGATCGCGTGACCGGTGAACCCGTTTGGCCCATTGAAGAGTTGACTGTCGCGCAGACCACGGTACCCGGTGAGCGCACATCACCGACGCAACCCTTTCCCACCTGGCCCAAGCCATTTGAAGTACAGGGCATGTCGCCTGATCACCTGATCGATTTCACTCCGGAACTGCGTGCTAAAGCACTGAAGATTCTGGCTCAGTATGAGTATGGAGGCGTCTATACACCGCCTTCGTTAAAGGGCACCATCAACATGCCTGGCTGGGGTGGTGGCGCGCAGTGGACTGGGGCAGCATTTGATCCACATACATCCATGTATTACATTCCTTCCCGATCCTCGCCCATAACGGTAACGCTTGTGGCAACCAGACCCGGCGCCAAGTTCCGCTACCGTGGCAGACCCAGGGGTCTTCGTGGCCCGGATCGCATGCCCATAACAAAGCCCCCCTACACGCGAGTTAGTGCAGTGAACCTCAATACCGGTATCTATGAGTGGGTGGTTCCGAATGGCGATGGCATGCGCCAGAGACTGATCGATCGAGGCATCCCGGATCCCGGTCCGGTCGGCGGGTTCGGCTTTACCGGGCCGCTACTGACTAAGTCGCTGCTGTTTATCGCCGTCAATGACAATGGGCCGCTGCTGCGTGCGTTCGACAAACGTACGGGTACAATCGTGCACGAAACGAAACTGCCGATGAATCCCGCCGGAACGCCGATGTCGTATATGGTCGACGGAATACAATACATCTCGCTGACAGTCGGCGGTGGAAAGAACGCTAAACTGGTGACGCTAGCTCTCAGATAAGACGTGCGCGCGCCTCTGTGCCCTTGAAGGTCGGGGTGTGTCGTGACTGTAAGAAACGAACCTATCTATGTTGCGCGGCAACTTCCCACCGTTAGCATAGATCGGTGACGGATAGCGTAGCTAGGTGGCGACCTATAATCCGTGTTCGGTTCTGGCAATGATGCTGTCCTGCAGGTCCTTCGACTGTTGCGTGAAGTAGGCGTTGTATCCCGCCACCTTCACCATCAGGTCGGCATAACTTTCCGGATCCGCCTGTGCAGCTCTCATGGTCTCCGAAGAGGTGACGTTGAGCTGCAGGTGAAAGATCTGCTGATCGACGAAAGTCCTTACCAGATCGGCAATTCGTTTGATACCCTCTCTGCTGTTGAAGACGCTGCCGTCTATCCTGCACGTCAGTGATAGCCCGCCAAGTATCTCGACGCCATCGACCTTGCCCATGGAGTTGAGCACCGCCGTCACGCCTTTAACGTCCTTGCCGGCGCAAGGTGAGGCAGCAGCAGCCAGCGGCTCACCGGAAAGCCTTCCCGAGGGAAGTGCGCCAACGACCTTGCCCTGTGGTACATAGGATGACATGGAGGACCCACCGGGACAGCCGTAGCCACCACGCAGGTTCTTGAGCTGTTGGTACTCGCTGGCCCACTGGTGCAGCACCCACGCTTTCTGCGTATCGGCTTCGTCATCGTCATTGCCAAAATTCGGCACGCCCAGGCACATTCTGCGGATCTTGTCATGGCCGTCAAAGTTGGCGTCCAGCGCGTCACACAATTCCGCCATGGTGATCTGCTTGTCATCGAAGACGAGCTTCTTGATGGCAGTCATCGAGTCACCGGCATCGGAGGATCCGACTTCGGTACCCCCAGTATTGAAATTGTAATGAGCACCGCCGTGCTCCCTACACAGGCCCTTTTCAATGCAGCCCTCGATCAGCGCGGACTCATACACCGTGGGATGCAGATCCATGATCCTCTGCTCCTGGGCATTGCCACCGATCTGCGTATTCCGTCTCATCCAGGCTACCTGCTTCTTGAACGCCTCCTGGACCTCTGCAAAGGATTGGAACGTCCTGGCATCACCGGTCTCCACCCCAATCTGCTTGTTGTCGGATCGTCTAACGCCGTTATTGAGGGCCAGTTCCAGGGCCGCAGCAAGGTTGTGACCACCGATGTAGAGGTAACCCGAATCCTTGCCGGGGATAACCAGTTCCAGGCAACCCACGTTGCTGGAGTTCCTGGCATCGGCCAAGGTCACCATAGGACCGCCCATATTGCCACGAGCCAGGCACTGAGAAATGCCAACATCGCTGCTCAGATACTGCGGATGCGCACCCCCTGATGCCGTGAGTTCGGCTGCCTTGATCAGTAACGGCTCAGGAGACTTACTGTGCACAAACACAGCGAACCAGGGATCCGCCATGTTGGTGTGCTTCATGGCCTCGATGAACATATAGGTCAACTCGTTAGTGGCATCGTTGCCATCGGCTTTGACGCCGCCCACGCCGATGGATCCGCTTGTACTTTGCGAACCGATGCCACTGGTCAAGTTCAGTTTGGCGATGAAGCAATCCAGCAGCTCCTGGACTTCCTCGTCTGTGATGCGCCCTTCGCTGATATCCTTTACATAATAGGGATACAGGTATTGATCCATCCTGCCCAAAGCGAAGGCGATGTTGAGCGACAGTTCCATGGTCAACATCAGCCACGCGGTATAGTAGGATTGCAGTGCTTCTTTAAACGTCTCAGCAGGTTTGAGCGGCACCCTTTCACATATGTCCGCTATCTCGAGAAGCTCGGCCTGGCGTTCGGGATCCGTCTCCTCGGCTGCCCTATCTCTCGCCTTGGCGGCATAACGTCCGCCCATTTCGCCGGCTGCCTGCATAGCCATCACCACGCCCTGCAGGAACGGGACTTTCTTCATATCATCTGGTTCCGTGAGGTCAAGACTGGCCAGCCGGTCCTCGGCTTGCCTCTTGATTCCAACAAAGCCTTTCTTGACCACGTTTTCGAGGCCGTGAATATTGTGGCCGTAGTGCCACAGACCTCCATTTCTGCCCTGCTCTGTCCACAGTGGTATGAGATCCTCTTGCAGTTCTCTTACTTCTTCATCGCTGAGGCCCATTCGGTTGGTGTGCCCGCCGGATTCGTCTGCCTTAGTCAGTTGATCCGCATTGAGCGTTCCCGGACTTATGTTGTGGCAGCGTGGCCGATCACTGCTGTAGCCCACGATCAGCTCATCAGCGTACACGTCGATCGGCATCTCCCTGACGATTGCAGCGAAGATCTTGGCCTTGCGGGTGATCATGGGTTCCGCTTGGGTTTCCCTCATGATCCGCCCTTCGATGCGCGCTCTCGTGATTGAGAAGGTGGGTTTGGTAGAGAAGAATTGCTTCCGCATCCGGTCGATTCTTGCCGTCGGTCTGCTGGTATAGGAGCTTTCTCGCATCTGCGCAAACGTGGCTGGTGCATTCATGCTGGATATCCTCTCTGATGATTAGGGAGAATTAAGCACATTTTGCGCTAATCTGCAATCCAAAATTTCCCTAATAGCCGCATGGATACTGGAATTGCGGGTCGTTTTATGAACTAAGAATAGCCGATTGTGAGCATATTCTGACCTTGAATCAGAAATCCAGAACTGACGAGGGAGTGGGAGAGTTTTAACGGCCGAGCAGCGAATTTTGTCGATGCTGGAGATTCGATCCGTGGTTTAATAGCGCTGTTTTCAATTTCACACCGACATGGAGGCCACAAATGCAAACAGCAGAGCTGCCAGTACGTGAAGCGACCCTTCTAGCTCACCAACAGACGCTGGAAAGCATCGCCGCTGCCGGTGCCTGGTGGAGCGGCGAGGACAGAATCGCCATCGTTGAAGAAGCTCGCCACGCAGTCAATTGCATACTCTGCAAACAGCGACGTGAGGCACTGTCGCCTGCCACGATCGCAGGCGAACACGACCACAACGGCCAATTGCCCGACGCAGCGATTGAAGTGATCCACGCCATGCGCAACGACTCCGGTCGGCTCACGCGTCGCTGGTTCGACAGCGTCATGGCATCGGGGCTGAAACGGGAAGCCTATGTGGAAATGGTCAGCGTCGTGGCTAGCTCGGTGGTGGTGGATACGTTTGCCCAGGGAATTGGCGCAACTCGCGCTCCGCTACCGACACCCCGGCCAGGGGAGCCAACCGAGGAGAGTTCCACCGATATCGTCGAGGCCGGTGCCTGGATCCCCATTGCAGCACAAGGCACGGCCAACATCCTGCGCTCCCTGGGTCTTGTGCCAAACGCCGTGAAGCTCTTCTTCGGCGCGTTCAACGAGTCCTACTACATGGGAAGTACAGAGCTTGCGCTGGGGCGCAGACAGGTGGAGTTGGTCGCATCCAAGGTGTCTGCTGTAAACGAATGCTTCTACTGAACCACCTCGCACACTATGTCGCTCCGTGAGAGCGCCAGCCATGCAGGGGAAGACGCCGATCTACGACTGGTGACGGGCCTCGTAGACGGTGACGGTGGCGTACAGCACGGCGATTTTCTGGTTCGTTTGGCGCAGGCCGTTGCGCGTTGGCACTGGCAGGATGTGGCAACCCTACGTGAAGAAGGTGTGGCGCTGATCGGCGATCAGCCACTATCGGATGCCATCCTGGTGGCCTCGGGATTTAACGGCATTACCCGCGTCGCCGATGCGATCGGAATTCGTCTGGATGCGAGCACAGAGAGCGCGACAGAAGAACTTCGCTCGATGACGAAGATCGATGATTTCGCCCCAGCGGAAAAGTGGTCCGGCGACTGAGCAGCCGTTCCCTTCGTTGCGGGCAAAGCCTCGCTTGCCGCTCGAGCTGAGATCCTCTGCATGCGGCGAGGCCAATCCGTTGGACAATTCGATGAATCCCTGTTTTGGAGTGATGTTATCTTGAGATTATTTACCCTCGCATGCTTCGGTGTGCTTGTCCTGTTGGGTCCCGAAACTTTCGCAGCCCCGTTATCCGCAGCGAGCCGGCTCGAGCAGGCGCCGATGGTCGACGGCGATGTTATCGGTGATACGGCTTGGGCAAGGTTGACACCCATCACAGATTTCACGCAGCAACGACCAATTGAGGGGGTTCCGGCATCTCAGCGCACTGAGGTCTTCGTCGGATTCACCGACACTGCGCTCTTTATAGGCGTTGTCTGCTACGATGAAAACGCCGAATCCATTATCGTCTCCAACAGCAGCCGCGACGCCAACCTGAGTGACACCGATAGCTTTCGCATGGTAATCGATGCGTTCGAAAGCAAGCAAAACGGTCTGGTGTTCGGTACCAATCCAACCGGCCTCGAATATGACGGCCTGGTATCCAACGACAACGCGAATCGCTTCTCCTTCACCAATTTCGATCTGAACTGGGACACAACCTGGAACGTGGAGGCACGCATCGGCGCATTCGGCTGGAGTGCAGAGATGGAGATTCCATTCACCTCACTGCGGTATCCTGATAACGACCTTCAAAGCTGGGGCTTCAACTTTCAGCGCACGATTCGCCGCACCAACGAGGTCGTCTATTGGTCGCCATTGCCGAGGCAGTACGCACTCAACCGCCTGTCGCTTGCCGGAACCATCAGCGGTATTGAGGTACCACCACAACGCAACTTCACCATCACGCCATACGCCCTCGGCAAGAACACCCGAGGCGGCGGGCTCGGATCGGATCGGGACAGCGAATTCGGGTTCGACTCGAAATATTCGATCACACCGAGCTTAACGTTGGACTTGACCTACAACACGGACTTCGCCCAGGTGGAGGTGGATCGGCAGCAGGTCAATCTCAATCGCTTTAGCCTTTTCTTCCCCGAGAAGAGACCCTTCTTCCTGGAGAATGCCGGTCAGTTTCAGGTTGGGACAAACAGCATACGACTGTTCTTCAGCCGTCGCATTGGCATCGGCCCGGACGGTGAACTCGTGCCCATCAAGGGTGGCTTACGGGTTTCCGGAAAGGTGGGTCGCGCCACCAACGTCGGCTTGTTGGCGATGCGATCTGAAGAAGTTGCCGGCGTTACTCCGCAAAGCGATTTCGCGGTGATACGGTTGAACCAGGAACTGGCGGGCCGCTCATCCATCGGCATGCTCTTCGTCAATCGTGATGGCGGCGGCACAGACAATCAGACCTACTCGGTGGATGGGAAGTGGGGAATTGGAGAACAGACGACCATCTCCGGCTTTCTTGCACGAACCAGCACACCCGGTATCTCCAATGACGATCACGCTGTGCATCTGTCCGCTGGATACAACTCGCAGATCTGGTCCCTCAGCGGCAGTCTGACGGAAGTTGGCGAAGGGTTTAATCCAGACGTCGGGTTCCTCGCACGGCGTGCCTATCGTAGCCTGAACCTGTTTGCATTGCGCAGTAGCCGACCAACGTCAGAAAACAGTCGGGTGTTGGAGTATAGGCCCCATGCAAACTACACAGGCTTTTGGGACTTCGATGGGTTTTACGAGTCAGGCCAAGTGCACGTCGACAGTTCAATCGAATGGAAGAGCGGAGCAGAGCTACACACAGCGATCAACCACAATCACGAAGGGGTGAAAACGGCATTCGAAATAGCGCCCGGTGTCATCGTTCCTGCTGCGGATTACGATGACTGGGAATTCTCCATGTTCTCGAGTACCAACCGGTCCGCGCGACTTCGTGCCGGGCTCGGTGTCAACGCCGGCGGATTCTTCGGCGGCGATCGTCTGGGGCTATCGCCTTTGGTCGCTTACCGCCCCAATGAATCCTTCGAAGCATCGCTGTCCTGGAACTACAACGATGTCGAGTTGCCTGGGGGCAGCTTTGACGTTGCCCTCACCAATCTGCGGATCTCCTACTCGTTCTCGTCTAAAATCTCTCTGGCGGCATTGGTACAACACAACGATCGCGACGAATTACTGGCAACCAACCTGCGCTTTTCCTGGTTGCAGTCTGCTAATGCGGGACTCTATATCGTATATAACGAGACGGATGACAAGCTGAATTCACCTGGTCGCCCGAGAAGAGAGTTCATCGTCAAGTACAGCCGCATCATGAACGTCTTTTGAACGGTGGGCGTTCGGCTTAGTCTTGACGTTAGCTGAGAACGCCCTGCTCGTGTAATTTCGCAATCTCTTCATCGCTGTAGCCGAGCACTTCCGCGAGAACGTCATGCGTATGGCCGCCCAGACATGGGGCAGGCATACGAACGCCGTTGGGTCGCTTTGCCAGTCGCCAGGGAATGCCCGTGTGGGCGCGCGTGCCCACCTCAGGGTGATCCAGATGCTCGATGAAGCCGCGCTCGTTCAGATGCGGATCCTCCACCACGTCCGCGCAGGTGAAACTTGGGAACGCCGCAATGCCGAGCGCCTGCAGTTGCCGCGTGATCTCCCATCGATCCCGTGACTGCGTCCAAGCCGAGATCACGGCTTCGAGTTCATCCTCGTGCTCCTTTCGCCCGTCGAGCGAGGCAAAGCGTGCGTCCTCGGAAAGGCCGGGAACAACCGTGCATAACGTTTGCCAGGCGGCATCATCGGCACAAGCCAACGTAACCCATTGATCCTCCCCCTCGCACGGAAAACAGCCGTGCGGCGACATGCAGGGGTCCCGGTTGCCGATACGTTCCGCCTGTGTACCGTTGAAGGAGTGCTCCATCCAGCCTTCCACCGTAAGTGCGGTGGTGGACTCCCACAGCGTGACATCCAGGTGTTCGCCAGCGCCGGTCTCTTCACGACGTGCAAGCGCCGACACCACTGACCACGCCGCGGTGATGCCGGCTGTCGGATCGGGCATGGCAACTCCCGTCTCCTCCGGCCCACCACCCGCGTATCCCGTAGCCGACGAGAGACCACTCAGCGGCCCGGTGGACGGGCCATACCCCATATACTCACGGTATGGGCCCGACTGTCCGTAGCCACTGATACTCGCCATGATGAGACTCGGATTGATCTCCTTCAGCACGTCATAGCCGAGGCCCAGGCGCGCCATCACGCCGGTGGCAAAGTTCTGTACCAAGACGTCAGCGTGAGCGACTAACTCCTTTACCAGTTCGATGCCGCGATCCGTGCGCAGGTCAATTGCAACGCTACGCTTGCCCTGGTTCCATTGGTTGAACATGCCGTTGGTGTTGAGACTGGGTTCGATACCTTCCGGGGCGCCACCGCCACGCCGATAGAGATCCGGGCGGGATTCCGATTCGATGTGAATCACATCGGCTCCGAGATGGGCAAGGTTCATGCTGCAGAACGGGCCTGCCCATGCCCAGGTGAGATCGACGACGCGCAACCCTGAAAGCGGAAGCTTCGCTTCGACGGTCGCATTCACTTTCCCAGCCGGTTGGATATCTTCAAGCACCTCGTCGGTGTGTTCTCCAAGTTGGGGGGCGGCTAGCCGAATAGTCGCACGTCCCTCGCTCGCAATGACAGGGGGTGCCATGAACTCGATCGGGCCGATGGAAGGAATGTCGACAGTCGTAAAGAAGTTTCTCGCTCGCAGATGTTCACTCGCGCCAATCTGCGCGAACGACATGACCGGTGCGAAACAGATGCGGAACTTCTGTGCGGCATGATACAGATCGAAGACGTTCCACTCGCTGATGAATTCCTCTAAAAACACGTTCACCATGTCCTGGTTCTCGGCACGCCCGGACGGTTCCACAAAGGTTTCCATCTGCGTCCACTCAGGCTGTCCCATAAACTCCACTAACCGTTCCCACTGATCCTCTTCGATACAAACGACAAAGATCGGTCCGTCCTTGGCGTTGAAGATTCGCCAAGGAATCGTCGAACGTTGATTCAAACGACTGATTACGAAATCGTGATAGGTGTATATGTGAATCCCGAATTCCAGCACCGATGCGACGTATTCCTGCACGGAAAAATCGATCAGCTCACCCACTCCCGATCGCCTTGCGTCCAGATGAACAGCGAGGGCGCTCATGGCACCCGCGATACCGGCCATCAGACTGCAGTGATGACCGTGTACCTTTAGCGGCGGATACTCGGGTTCCTGATGCGTCATGGGACACATACTCGGCCAACCGCCGGCGTGTGCTACGATCAGTTCCTCGGCTGCAAACTCGCTGTAAGGCCCCGTCATGCCAAATGGCGTCATCGACAACACCACCAACTCCGGCCTGTCAGCAGAGATGCTGTCACGATCCAGCCCCAACTGCATCGCCTCAGCCCGTCGCAACGAGTGAACCACGATGTCTGCCCAGTCGATCAGCGCCTGCAGTTTCTCGCGCGCCGCCGCTACCGCGAGGTCGAGACACACACTGCGTTTGTTGAGATTCAGCGCGAGAAAAAGGCCGCTCCTCTCTTCATCCGCCTCGTTATTCGGAAACGGGCCGCGGGCACGCGTGGGATCGCCCGCGGGCGGTTCAACCTTGACGACGTCCGCGCCGTGATCGCCCAGCAACCTGGCAGCATATGCGGCGGATACACCACCCCCAATTTCAAGCACCTTCAGTGATTCAGTCATGTCGCGATTATTACACAGCTACACGGCGTTTGGCCCGTTGAATAGACGAGCAGCAATTCGGTGGCTTTTGCCAATCCGACGGCTCGCGCGTAGTATTAATCTACTGCAAAATGTGTGGATTACGGTATGGATGGCCCTGATCAGGCAAGAGGGAACCCGGCAAGACCCCTGCCCGCTTACAAGGGTGATCAGCCGTATGTTTTCGTCTGTTACGCGCATGCAGATTCGGATCTCGTCTATCCAGAACTCTCTTGGCTTGTGGATCGCGGCTGCAATATCTGGTACGACGAGGGCATCGCCCCTGGAGAGGAGTGGACGGAGGAGTTGGCTCGGGCAATCGAGGGGGCCAGTCACTTCCTCTACTTTGTGACCCCCGATTCCATTCAGTCCAGAAACTGCCGCGATGAGGTCAACTTCGCGTTGGAGAACGACCAGCATCTTGTCGCCGTGCACTTGAAGGAAACGCAGCTTACCGGTGGTCTCAGATTGTCTATCGGACTCACCCAGGCAATCCTGAAGCATGAACTGGAAGAGGGAAGTTACCGCGAGAAACTTCTCAGTGCGCTCAAGCTTGACGCTGAAGACGCAACGTTTGGGGCCAACCTGCCCGCAGAACAGGGCGTTGGTGGCCTGCCAAACCCACAGACGCTCAGGCCGCCCAGATGGAAAAAAACTGCACGCATCGGATTGGGGCTCATCGCTGTATTAATCGTTGCTGTCGGGTCGCTTCTGTATGGCCTGTACAACGACTTGACTACGTCCTACTCGATCACCGTGCTGCCGTTTACCAATATGAGTACCGACGAGGAAACCGGATACTTTGCTGAAGGACTGTCTGAGAGTATCGTGGACACGTTGGTGGAAAGACAATTCGACGAGCCGCCTTTTGGGAAACTGAAGGTCGTTTCGTTTCCATCTGCCGACACGGGTGACGGCCCTGCGACCATTGCTGACACCCTTGATGTCGCCTACGTGCTGGAAGGTAGCGTCCAGCGCCTGGCAGACAGGCTTCACATCACCACACAGCTCATCCGGGCAGAAGACAACGCACACGTATGGTCCGAGTCTTATGAGAGGACCCTAACTGACGGATTCGATATGCAGGTGGGTGTGGCACAAAACGTCGTGCAGGTTGTCGAGAACAGACTGCGCTTCGATATCATCAAACGGTATGCGTTTTGGGGTGCGCTCGCCTTCAATACGAACGCTGAGGCATACAGACATTTCCTCAACGCCGCAACAATAGCTGATCCGGCCTTGCGCGAACAGGATCTACGCAAAGCTGTTGAAGCCGATCCCGAATTCGCCTACGCATACGTACAGCTTGCGCAGATCTATACTGGACGTATTGGCGGTAGTATGTCGCTTGAACAGGCTTCTCTAGCTGCCCATGCAGCGATAGACCAAGCCATAGCGCTCAATCCCAATGAAACTGAACTGACTCAGAGCCTTGGAAACATCTACCTGGGTTTGGATCTGGACTACGCCAATGCGGCAGCGATATTTACACAGACAGGCCGGTCTGATGACCCCGGAGCAAAGTGGAATCACGTCAACCTGGCGACGATCGCTCTGCGCGAGGGGAGAACCCAGGACGCGCTCACGCATATGGCAACGGCGTCCGTACTCGACACGGGTAGACAACAAGCGCCATTTCTGAATAGATATGCGTGGGTTTTGTTTGTCGCGGGCGACTACCAGCAGACATTGGAGACTTACGTGCAGGCCCTGAACTTCCTGCCGGTTGGTCGGGCAAGAGCACCTAACCTGCGCATGCAAATGTATGCCCTCATTCATCTGGGGAAGTTCGAACAGGCAAGATCCGTCCTGGCAGAGGCATGGGAGCTGGATGGTACTGTAAACCCCGAAGCATATATTTCTGCATTGGTCAGGGTCGGGGAAAGGGAACGTGCGATGCGGATATTGGTTGAAGCACAGAACACGGATAGATCCATCTCTGCCGAGAGCTATCTTGCAGTACAGGACCTCGACAACACCTTCAGGTTGATCGAGGCAGCCATTGAAGATCAAGATGGTAGGATGCTCGATACCTTGCGCGGAGCGAAGTGGTGGGATCCAATTCGTGAAGATCCCAGATTCAGCGAGATGCTCGAGCTGCTCGACTCCAAGGAGTCTCACACCGAGCAATACGTGAAGGCTCAGAATCTCTGACCCGACATCGGAGTGATGAACAGATTGAAAACGCGATGCTCCAGGCCAGGGACTTCAGAGCAGGTTCGAGGGCCTGCTCTCGGACGAAGGAGGTCGTAACCATGTCGCCCGCGCAGATGACCAGCCAACAACGATTTCGAGAAACCATACAGTATGGGTCCCCGGATCGTGTTCCTCTCTTTGAAGAGGGCATCAGAGAAGAGGTGATCGATGCATGGCGGAACCAAGGCCTGCCACCGGACATGCAACTCTCTGAGCGCTTCCAGTACGACCGGCGTAGGGAGATCCAGGTGGACTTGGAGCCCCGTCCGGCGTTGGACACGCGACCCACCACCAACGCCGAACTGAACACGTTCAGAGAACACCTGGACGCTGCCGATCCAGAGAGACTCTCTAAATCGTGGCAGCAGTTGGTGGCATCCTGTCACAGCGGAGAAGCCACGGTCATGCTGAACGTACACCGTGGCTTCTTTCTGACCATGGGTGTTCAGAGCGGTTCGGTCTTCATGCAGGTGATGGACCTGATCATCGATCGACCGCAACTGATTCGAGACATCATGGCGATCCAAGGGGAGTTCTCCGCTCGAATGGCCGAACGGGTCCTCGGGGAGATCGATGCCGATGCAGCCATCTTCAGTGAGCCGATCGGGGGGAATGACAAACCCTTGATGTCGCCCGAGATGTACGAAGATCTGGTACTGCCAAGCTATCAACCTACCCTCGAGGTCCTGAAACGCCATGGGGTGAAGACGATCATCTTTCGCACCTACGCCAATGCGCGGGTGCTGATCCCATCGATACTGAAGTGGGGCTTCAACTGTCTGTGGGCGGTGGAAGCCAGCCTGAAGGCGATGGACTATGCGTCCATCCGTCGCCAATTCGGCAAGGAGCTGCGCCTTATCGGGGGTATCGATCTGGATGTCCTGAGGCAGAGCAAAGCATCGATCAAACGCGTGGTAGAGGAGAAAGTGCCGCAACTTCTGGCGGATGGCGGCTATCTGCCCCTTGCGAATGGTCGGGTTCGAGAAGATGTGCCATTTGAGAACTACGTTTATTACAGAGAGCTGCTGTCGGAGGTCACCGCTGCTTAGGTACGCACATGCCTGACGCTCCTTCTACCTGATCAGGTGGGCCCTTAGACGTTGTGGCGCACACTTAGACATGACGACGCACACTCAAACATGGCGACGCACACTCAGACTTGGCGCCACACACTCAGACGCTGCGCGTGGCAATGGCAGGCGAAACCATGGTGGCTTGGCGAGCCGGAAACCATGCGGCCGCCTGACTGATGACCCATAGCACGAGAATAGAGATCAACAGATAGGTCGAGTCCAGTCTGGGCAGCGAGAGACTGGTTTCCATCACGTAGCTGATCAAGACCGTTAGAAAGCTCCCCAACACCGCACCCGTCGTGGTAATAATCCAGTTCTCCATGAGAAAATATCGCAGGATATCGAATCGAGTCGCTCCTAGAGCTCTGCGTGTCCCTATCTGTCGGGTGCGCTCCGTCACGAAATAGGATACCAAGCCAACGATCACCAGGCAGATCAATATGACGAGCAGCAAGCTCACTATCACCAGAATGCCAACCATGAGTTTATCTGTATGGTAGGTCCTGTCGACTATATCTCGATGGGTGCGGACAGACTTAATTACGCGATTGGGGGTCTCGGCGAGTTTTTCTTCGATTTCCGCTAACAGACGGTCTCTTTCGCCCGGTAATGTCCTGATCAGATAGCGATTGCTGTCCCCAATGGGTACGCCGGGGTGTATAACGACGTGATTGAGGTGGTCCCAATCGGTCCAGGCGCCCTGCATATGGCCGATGATGCCAACGATCGTCGCTGGCCGCAGGCTGGTCCAATAGACGGGTTTGCCGAGCGCGTCTCCTTCGGGGTAGAGTTTGTCGGCCAGCGCTTTGGTGACGATAACGGAGTCGGCTCGCGACTGACCGTATTCGATCTCTTCAGCGTAGAAGCTTCGGCCTTCAATCAGTTCAGCCCCGAGACTGTCGACACCCCATTCGCTCATTTGGTAACGAGCCGTCGGCACAGATACGGCCGTCTCGTCCGGCACCGAGCGTAGCCCTGTACCCGAGCCCGAACCGCTCAGTGGAACGTGGTTGGTGACGGTCGCGGCGATAACCCCCGGTATGGCGCGGATGGCGCGCATGTCGTCTTTCATGCTGGCAATCGTATCGAAGGCTGCACCGAAACCGCGCACTTCCGTTACGATGATGTTGTCGATATCCATACCGGTCGGCCTGTTGACCTTTACGATCAGGTACTTGCTGATAAACGCTGCGTTGACGATGATCGCCAGGGTGATGGCGATTTGGGCAACGACGAGCACAAAGCTGGTTTTGTGGAACCTGAGGGCGCTGACTATCGGCCTGAATTCCATCCGTCGCTTCCTACTGTGTCTTTAGCTGTTGACCTGGCTCGATGAGACAGGCGCGATACGCGGGATAAAGCCCAACGATAAGACTGGTGCCAGCAGCAAGAAGAAACGCCAATCCGATCAGGGTCCCGTTCATACGAAACAATCCATCTGGAGAGAGAAACACATTTGCCTTCATTGCCATCAAGCCGGCCTTCGTTAGACAGACGCCCAGGAGACCGCCTAAGACACCCATGACGGTGATCTCGATAAGGTGTTGATTGAGGATGATGAAGCGGCTTGCACCCAATGCTCTACGCAGGCTCACCTCTGCGGTCCTGCCGTTGAACTTGGTCATCAACAGGGAAACACTGCTCAGCAAGCATACGATCATGAATAGGATACCGATCCCAACCAACACCTTTACGGACTCCGGTACAGCTTCGTTGTAGTCCATCCATTGCATCACCGTGTGGATACGATTATTGAGCGGCCTTTCAAACCGCCCGAGCTTCTTCTGCTCGCTGACATAGTTGTCGAGAAACGAACGGTATTCATCCGCTGCCTGCTCATCTTCCAGTTCAGCCCAGTATTGAATCCAAGCCGCTTCGGACTGGAGCCAGTCGTTGAAGTTACTAATGGATTCTGCCTTCCAGCCATAGTCATTGCCGGTTGTATCCAATGACATGCCGGCTGTCAAAGCAAACGGTATGAAGAGATCTCTGACCATATTGACCGGGTCTGTAATGACATCGTAGAACCTCGGTATCGGCTGCCAGTTGTCCATGACACCAACTACGGTGAACACTCGACTGTTCAGCCTGAGTTCTTCGCCAACGGAATTCTCACCTCCAAAATACCTGTCGTTGGCCTTGCGCGTCAGTACGACTACTTGGGACGCACTTGCATCGGCCAGCTTATCCCAGCCGGCACCGTACAGAAATGGTACGTCGAACATGTCAAAAAAATCACCGGTCGTGACTCTGGCGCCTGCCTCCTCCGGTAGCTGATCCGCACGGGCAGGCTCTACGATCAGCCTCGCTTCGTACATCGCTACCTGCCGTCGTGCCGGACCCGATTCGAGAAATGCCATGGCATCCCGGTAGGTGAGTTGGCTGGGTGCTCTCTCCGGTCGATCGGAGTCGAATGGGCTGAGTGGACCCCAACTGTCGACTTGCACGCGGTAGAGTCGTTCGCTCTTGTGGGGGATGGGATTTTGCGCCATCAAGAAATAGAGCGTGAGCATCGTCATGCTCACGCCGATTCCGAGCGCGATGGCAAAGACGACTAAGCAGGTCAGCCACGGGTTTCTTCGCATACTGCGCGATGCGTTCCACAGATGATATGTGAACATTGCGCTCTTCAAGTGAAAGGTGATCCCCCTATGACGCCCGCAACAGGGAAACAGTTTATAGGAAGCTCCTAAAACATCCCTTCCATAAACTCTTCGATGGTTTCTGTCCGGTTCTCTGCCTTGATTTCCAGCGCCTTTCTGAGGGCCTGCCAGTGACTCGATTTCAGAAACGGAACCGGTTCAGGTTCAAGCCCTTTCTGCAACGCCTTGTCTGCAGACAGACGATTGTAGGGATGCTTTCCGGTGAACAGCTCGTAGGTGACCAGCGCTACTGCGTAGACATCGTCGGATCTTGACGGTGCCTCTCCGGTGAGCATTTCGTAGCTGGCATAGGCCGGTGTCAGGGGACCCCGCGCTGCAGGATCGAAAACTGTCTTATCTCGTCCTTCCTCCGCTGTCTCTGGTGCATCCTCCGAAAACGCAGATGGAACTGCTCTTGCAATGCCGAAATCAAAGACCTTGGCGACTTTGTCTGCAGTGTAGAATACGTTGCCGGGCTTAAAGTCTGCATGCACTATGTTTACGCCATGAGCGACTTTCAGTGCCTCGCAGATCCCCCGAATGAGATTCCAGGCATCTTCGTGAGAAATTCCCTCAGGATGCTCTTTCAGAAAATCATCCAGCGGCAAACCATCCAATAACTCCATCGCCACGAAGACGGTATCGCCATCCGCGTCAAAGTCATACATCCCCATGATGTGTTCGCTGCGCATCTGGCGCGTCTTGGCCATCTCGCGGTGCAGCGTGACGACGGCGTCTTTGTGCTTGGCAAAGTCCTTAGCCAGAAGCTTGATGGCAATGTATGGATTGGGAACCTGTGCCTCCTGCTGCCTGAGATCCAGCGCCTTGTAGACATCTCCCATACCACCACTGCCAAGTTTCTGCTCCAGAACGAAGCGATTCTTCAGCAACCTGCCTGCTTTCGTATCCTCGGTCATGGTGTTCTCCTTCGGTTTGCGTGCGCGGACATACCGAAGGGCAGACGTGTAGTATTCGCCGGTTTTGTTCATACGTGCTCGAACGAGCCGTTTGAGATCTTTGCGAGCCGTCATCGGTATGCCACACCCTGAGCAGAGCCCCCACAGCGGCCTCCTTTCAAGGTCCGGTTAACGATGACACTTCGAGGATATGCTCCCCTTTGCCTCGAATCGTTGGGCCTTGCTGTGGAAGGCCGCCGAGGTTTGGCGCGAAGTACGCTCAAAGGGAATTATCCGCCTGGCAGATGGGAAGTCAAGCTTACGCGGGACCGCCTGCAAAATCGGGTGGTCACGGTCTATGGCCAGAACAGCTTCTTGGCCTGCTGCTCAAGCTCGTCGCGAAAGTCAGGATGTGCTATCGAGATAAGCTCCAGTGCTCTCTCCCGCTGCGATTTTCCCAACAGACTTGCTATGCCGAATTCGGTCACGATATAGTCGGCAAAGTTCCTTGGCACGGTGACGACCGTCCCAGGTTCCAGGCCGGACGTTATTCGCGACACTTTACCGTCGTTAGAGGTCGAGCGAAGCATGATGATGGATCGTCCCCCTTTGGAGAGCATGGAACCGATGGCAAAGCTCGGCTGTCCTCCCGAGCCCGTGTACATGCGGTATCCTATTGACTCCGAAGCGATCTGACCAGTCAGGTCGACGGATAGAGCAGCATTGATCGCCACCATGCTGTCATGGGCGGAAATTGTCTTGATGTTAACGACGTATTCCTGGGGGTGGAGCTCGAACAGAGGGTTTCGGTCAACATAATCATGATCGTTAGCCGGATCCGCCAGAAAGTTGTTGCAGACCACCTTACCCCGGTTGATGGTCTTGTACTTTCCTGTCATCACACCCTTCCTCACGAGCGGCGCGATTCCCGGCACGATATTCTCAGCGTGATAACCGAGGTCATTCTTGTCATCGAAGATGCCCTGAGCACACAGGGTGGTCCCGATCCCACCGGCACCGATGGCGATCGTATCGCCGTCCCTGACCAGGGTTCCCACATGTTGTCCGATGGCTCTCATGTAGTCTTCCGGTTCCGGTTGCTTATACGCAGCACGGGGATAGCTGTGTTCGACTACGTGGTCTACCTCGGAAATGTGGAAGAGATTGTCGCCATAGAGTCTGGGTAGGTTTTCGTTTACCTCGACCATCACCGTTTTGGCACTATCCAGGTACGACTTCTTACCCCAGATGGACCAGCCAAAGCTCAGAAAGCCGTGCTCATCCGGCGGCGACGCCAGCATCATGAAAACATCCGTGCCCCTAATACCTGGCCGTCCCTCCTTCTCTGCCTTTAACCAGATCGAATAGAGCAGAGGCATATAGTCGATTTCCCTGCGATCCGACATGGCGCGCGCTGCTCTGCCGGCATAGCTGAGTTGTTTTACGTCGAAAAACTCGCGCATGCCCGGTTCGAACCAGCCAAAGTCGATCATCGGGTTTGTAATATGGATTTCGACATCGTGTAGATCGACTAGCCTTGCCGTCAGCGCCTCGGACAGGGTGATCGGCTGCTCGTTCACGCTGAAGGCAATGCGATTACCGGACTGTACGTTCGCTACTGCCTCTGCTGCAGTGACCAGCTTGCGCTTGTATTCTTCTCGCCAATCCATAAGTTCACTCCCTTACGGTACCTTAGCAAAGACCCCAATTGCAGCATTATGAAATCGTTGGGGGTGGCGGCCAGCTTCAGGGCTGGCCAAAATTCGCTTTCACCAGTTCCTGATGAATCTCAAACACCTCCTCAGTATCCGGATCCGCCTTGACCCGAACCCAGTGGACGTACGGGTGACCGAATACTTCAAGACGGGTGAACTGCTCGACCAACTTTCCGTCACCAGTATCATAGAGGGGCTTATCAACCCTAAATACGTGGGTGTCACCAACTGCCAGTATGATGGGTCGATCACTTTCCTTGGCAAGATCGACCAATCCGTTATGCAGCCGCATCATGCTGGGTCGAATCAGCGGACAGGTGGGGCAGATCTGTCTAAGAAGGCCGGGCAGCCCGCTGAATATCCACGGGTCAACCTGGGTTGCGAGGAAGATCCCGGCCGCATCAATTTCCTCTGCTTGCTGGAAAGCCTTCTGCATCCAGTCTATGGCTGCATTCATCCGTTTTGTGTCACGGGGCGTCTCCGCACTACCGGGATTCAGTCCCACCAGATGGAGCGTGGCAAAAACAATTCCATGGTGTGTCCAGCGGACGTTTTCTACAAACTCACCGAATTGCGGATCGTCTGCCTGGCTGGTTACGGGCATGGGATTCTGTCCGGTCGTCAACTGAGCATTGGGATAAAACAGCCTACGCAGAAATGTAAGTCTTTCGTAGGGATCATATCCACCTGCGGATTGCCGACTGCAATCGAACCAGTCGTTGTCGCCGGGTGTCAGTATGAACGGGATTTCGAAGCGTTGATTGAGATCATACCGATCCCGCAGCATGGCATCGTCGCAGGACTGCCCTCCCCCTTTGAGATCTCCCACGTGGATGACCCAGGACAGATTCCGCCGTGCGTTGTTGACGTCGATCATCCGTTCATACTTCGGTTCGTTGTAATCCACATTGGGTCCGTCACCAACGAGTGCAAACTCGAAGGCAAGAGAACTCACTCGTTCAGGATTCGACTGGCAAGCAGTCAGGAATAGGATGATCGTGACAGTGGTGATGTATCTAGACGGCATGACGGTCGCTACGTGAAGGTGAGGTGCGGCCACCATAAATCATCTGCGGTGGTTTTTAAACCCGCCGTTCACCCGGGACTCTACCTATGCTGATCGTCAGTGATCCCGCGGCAGAATGGCCGTCACTTCTATCTCGCACAGCCACACGGGCCGGCAAACGTCAGCGCGCATACCGTATTCACGAAATGGCCTGGAAATCCGCTGGATCTCGCAAGCGCTGGAACGCGGCTACATCTTCCGCACGTTTTAGGTAGGCGACAGCGTTGGTTATGTAGTCCACTCCACATCCCTCACTGGACAGGAGCTGCTCGACGTTACTGAACATCTTGTGCAACTGATTGTCGATGTCGCCTATGTGCACGACGCGGTTGTTGTCATCGATATGACGGTTCGACTGTGCCGGCTTTCTCTATATCGAGAGGGCCAGGGCGCCCTTAAGGCGCTTCTCAGTACAGATGGCCGATCAAATTGTACTGCGCGGCGAAGACGACCCAGGCCAGGCAAGCCAGAGTAAGGGCGCTGAAGTGCAGGCGTCCGACCAGACTCCAGTAGTGTCTGCGCCAGGCCAGGATCGTGCATCCCAGCAGGATCACCAGCAGGCCCACCTGCACGACTGGAATCCAGAGCAACAGATCCATATCCCGTGGCATACCATAGATCAGTTCTCCTCCGCCCCGCTCGACCATCCGAAACGACTTCTGTATGAACCCGACAGCAAACCAGATCGAACCCATACCAAAGAGCATGACGAGCAACCTTGCGGTCGAGTCGCTCCTGGTTTCTCGGCACCGGGCCTCCTGCCGCCACCGCGGCCAAAGCAGCCGAACTGCAGCAGTCATGGGCCAAACCAATGACGTAATGAGCAAGAACAACACCCAGGACAGGTAGAACTCGTTGACAAATACTGGCGTCTCGTACCATGCGAGCTTCTCGTAGGCTCCCGGGAATACCCCTCCCGTCGCAATGGTGCGAAACAGATGTGTGATCCCGCCGCCGTCCGCCTTGAAGGCCAGGTAGGCTTCTCCCCTTTGCTGGCGAAAGAGCAGAGGCTCCACTTCGACCCAGCGTGCACCGTCGCGGGTGATGAGATAACCAGCCGAATCAGAGTCGATATGAACTGTGCTATTGAAGAGCGACAACAGCTTTTCCAGTGTGCCACGGTTGTACCTGGTGAGCCGGTAGTAGCCAGTGTAAGGGCTGAGGTCCGTCTCTGGAGCAGGGTCAAGCGGCTGGATTTCACCGGCAGGAGGAAGAAACTGATCCATCAGCCCACCGAGCAACTCCTCCCACAGGGCGGATGAGGAGGCGTTGTAGGCGATGAAAAAGCCTGTGTTCTGGCCGGGAAGCAGGAGCAGCAGGCTGCGATAGCCGGGGACCGCACCGGCGTGCTGCAAGACGCGATGTCCATTGACATATTGTTCTATGAACCCGTAGGCCATGCCGGCAAGGCGTGGATGATGGCTGAACTGCTGCCTGTGCATCTCGAGCACGGTGGCTTCCTGCAATAGCTGTGTACCACCATAGCGTCCGTTGTTGAGGTGGGCGATCATGAAGTGGGACATATCGTTGGCGGTCACTGATAGCGCACCGGCTGGCGGGACATTGCGGAAAAGCAGCGGTAGCGGCTGGTAGGTTTCACCGGTAAAGCGATAGCCACGCGCCAGTTCGGCCGAAAGGGAGTCGGGCAGTGGCAGGTCGAAGGTGCTGCTCTGCATACCCAGCGGGAGCAGGACGTTACGTGCCATGTGGCCTGCAAACGATTCACCCGACGCCTCTTCCAGCACGAGTCCGAGCAACCCAAAACCGTGATTGGAATAGCTGGTAACCGTTCCCGGCGGAATTGTGCGTGACGGCATACGCTCGGCCAGATAGCTGCGCAAAGGCCTCACGGCAGCTGCACTGCGCGCCGCATAGCCAACGTTCAGTTCATCAAATCCGGCAGTGTGGGTCAGCAAGTGAGCCAGAGTTACCGGCTCCGTAAATGAAGACTCCAGCTGGAATGCGCTCAGGTATTCGTTCACATCCACATCCAGGTCAAGCCGGCCTCGTTCGATCATCTGCATCACGGCAGTTGCGGTGAACACCTTGGATACGGAAGCTACTTGAAAGAGCGTCGTGGCAGAGTCGACTGGGCGCTTCGTGTCAACGTCGGCATACCCATAGCCTAGTTCAATCACGACCGAGTCGTGTTGCACCATCACAAAAACTGCGCCGGGCACGTGCAACGCCGCCATCTGTTCGTCGAAAAAGGCTTCGACAAACGTGGCCACGGCTGCCGGCTGTAAACCGGATGTGGTTTCGTCGGCAAAGGACGGAACGCATGCCACGATGCCTCCCACAACGATAGCTGCTAGCACAGCTTCTCTGCACATCACTCGGATTCTCGTATGTTTGTCAGTTGTGACAAGTATGCGGGGCGCGGCCCAGCTTTGCATCTTACGCTTTGCCGGATCGTGAGGATTCCCTGCCCTTTTCATTTCAGGGCGATTTTCAAACTGATAGACTGACGGTCGTTTCGTTAAGCATAGAAACAACCGTCGCCACACCGGGTACCGATCCCAATCGATAAGGGCAACGCAATGGGTTTGAGTCATCGAGAGCGCGTATTGCGGGCATTCAGCCATGAAGCCGCCGATCGCGTCGCCGTGGATTTCGGTGGCGGGCCGGCGACCCAGATTCACCCTGACGCCTACGCTCGACTGCTCCGTCATCTTGGATTCGAACCCGAGGAGTCACGGCAGGCTGGTCGGGGTGCGGGCCAGGTCATCGTGCCAAGCGAGAAAGTGCTGCAGCATTTTGACATTGACGTGCGCGGCATCTACCCGGGCCGGGCCGACGGGAATACCAGCATCACGCTGGATCCGCACTCCTATGTCGACGAGTGGGGTGCGACCTGGCAGAAGGCCGACATGCGCGCGCCCTATATCAACGTCAAGGGGCCGTTGCAGGACCTCGTCGACCCCACCCCGGAAGCGCTCGAGACCATTGCCTGGCCCAGCCCGACAGATCCGGGTCGGGTGCGTGGCTTGCGGGAAAGAGCCGATACATTGCGTGAACAGACGGATTACGCCATCGTACTCAATCTGGGTAATACCACGTTTGCACTGGCGCAGCGCCTGCGGGGTTTCGCCGAGCTACTCGAGGACCTGCTGCTGAATCCGACCTTCGCCAGTGCGTTGATGGAGCGGGTGACGGACATCGTCTGCGGCATGGCCGAAGCCGCGGTTGGATCGGTCGCGGATCTCGTCGACGCGGTATCCACGGCGGATGACATGGGAACGCAGACCCAGTCATTCATGCATCCGGATCTGTATCGCAGCATGGTAAAACCGCATCACGCCAGACTCGCCACGACGATCCACCGCCTGACCCAGGCGCGTTTCATCCTTCACAGCGACGGGGCCATTCGCGAGTTGCTGCCGGACCTGATCGATATCGGCATCGACGTCCTCAATCCGGTGCAGGTGAACGCGGTCGGCATGGCGCCCGCCGATCTGAAGAGGGAGTTCGGCCGTGACCTCTGCTTCTGGGGTGGAATCGACACGCAGCAGCTCCTGCCGTTCGGGTCGCCGTCGGATGTGGCTCGAGAAGTGCGGGCCCGCATAGAAGACTTGGGACACGGTGGCGGCTACGTAGTGGCCTCCGTTCACAACATTCAGGCGGAGGTGCCGGCGGAGAACATCGTCGCGATGTACGAGGCGGCCACGATGGGTACCGGCACTGCCTGAGCGACGCGCGAACTGAGATACGAAACTGCAACGATGGATGGCAGCGCTATCATGCCCGCTGCTCGCAGTTCGGAGCCGAAGGAGGATTCACCAGCGAACCATGTTGCAGATCTTACTCGATGGACAAGTGCAGCTCTTCGTCATGATCTTGGTGGCGATCACGTTCTCATTGACCCTGCATGAGTACGGTCATGCCCAGTCAGCCAAGCTGCTGGGGGATGACACCGCCCAGCGTATGGGTCGACTGACGCTGAATCCAATCGCTCACATCGATCCCGTGGGCCTGCTGATGGTAATCATCGTGGGCTTCGGCTGGGCCAAGCCGGTCCCCATCGATATTCGCAACATGAAAACTCCGTGGGGGGGAGCCGCAGTGGCGGTGGCAGGGCCCTTGATGAATCTGCTCCTGGCAATCGTAGCCATCAATGTGTATGTCTGGGGAGTCAAGTCAGGTTCCAGTGCAATGACCGGGGCCAGCATACAAGCGCTGAGCATATTGGCTCAGATCAATCTCCTGTTGATGCTCTTTAATCTGATTCCACTCGGCCCACTGGATGGGCATTACATCATGTCCTGGCTGCTACCACGC
>CEPV01094396.1_pt1 | contig 28972 bp, 31 predicted proteins | sample 530451 | NCBI WGS metagenome assembly CEPV01 (sample SAMEA2620097, study PRJEB7988) | marine metagenome | isolation source: saline water (ENVO:00002010), including
AATTGGAGCGGGCGACGAGACTCGAACTCGCGACAGCTAGCTTGGGAAGCTAGAACTCTACCAACTGAGTTACGCCCGCTCTATGCCCGTCATTATAGGTGGGAAACCACAGCCGTTAAACCACCTTGAGTTCCGTTCGATCCCCGTAGAAAGCAAGGTAACCCTTCAGACCGATCACCTCATCATGGGGATCGAGGTAACTCCATACCAGATTATCCTCCTCAATCGTATTGACCCGTAGGCTCCAGTAGGACGCGTAGCCCTTAAAGGGGCAGAACGTTTGCAGGTCAGTGGGGGAGAGCAGATCCATGCGGACATCCTGCTGCGGGATGTAATAGACGGGATCGTGCCTGGTCTCAACAATCAGCAGGGAATTGGTCGAGTCTGCAATCAGATGGCCACGGCAAGTGATGCTGACTTGTCGCTCTGACTCCTGAATCTCCACCTTGTAGTCGGGGATCTTCGCCAGCGTGGATTTTCGTTGCGGGGTAGACTGAAATTGTGGCATCGCGCTTCATCCCAAATGTGACTGCATGGATCATACACCACTGTGTCGATAAGCGATAAACAGCATGCGATAAAAGCGGGACGGATGTGATCTAATACTGGCGGAGATTCCTTCATTGGAGATACAGATGGCGATCGGTGAGTGGGAACCGGAAACCAATTCGGAAAAGCCACAGGATATAGATCACTCGATGCTGCAGCGGTTTATAGAGCTGATTCGTGATGGGCACCTTGAGGATCTCGCTGACCATCTTAGCGGATCGGACCGGTCCGGCGGTGCATTCCTGATGAAGTTGGAACAACCCAGTTGGGACTTTGCGGAGCAGTACAGCGATGAGGAGATCGAACATCTGATTCGCTTCTTTACGCTGGCCGAACAGCACGTCTCCGGCTGGCAGGGAGGCAAGCGTTCGCCGGTGATCTGGCTCGTAAAGATACTGAAGAAACGCCAGGCCTTTGCTGCAGAGCTGAGCAGTTGGATCAAGAGCCATACCGACAACCGCTATCTGCCGTATGGCAGCATCTTCTAGCTGGACCACCATTCTCGCTTACCGCGCTGACAAACCCTATAATGATGCGCTTTGAAAAGCGTGGAGACGATGATGGCTGCTCGCACTGCCAGTGTCGATCGCAATACCCTTGAGACACTGATCAAGGTTAAAGTCGATCTGGATGGGGACGGCGCAGGGAAGATTCAAACCGGATTGTCCTTTCTGGACCACATGCTGGAACAGGTTGCGCGCCATGGTCTGATCGATATCGATATCGAAGCCGCAGGTGATCTGCATGTGGATGCCCATCACACGGTGGAGGATATCGGCATCACCCTGGGCCAGGCGGTGAACCAGGCGGTCGGAGAGAAGAAGGGAATTCGTCGCTACGGCCATGCCTATGTACCGTTGGACGAGGCCCTCGCCAGAGTCGTCATCGATTTTTCCGGCCGGCCCAGCTTGGTCTATGCAGTGGACCTGGCGCGCTCCCACGTGGGGGAATTCGAAGTAGATCTGATCGAAGAGTTCATGCAGGGATTCGTAAACCACGCCCGGGTATCCATGCACGTAGACAGCCTGCGGGGCCGCAACGCCCACCACCAGATCGAATCGGTGTTCAAAGCGTTCGGCAGAGCTGTGCGGATGGCAGTTGAGCTGGACCCAAGGAGCGGCGATGTAACTCCTTCCACCAAGGGAACGCTCTGATTCTCTGATACGTTCTATATAGGTAACCCATGCTGATTATCCCCGCGATCGATCTCAAGGATGGCAAATGCGTTCGTCTGCGCCAGGGAAGGATGGCGGAGTCCACGGTATACTCCGATGATCCTGTCGCCATGGCGGATCATTGGGTTGCAGAGGGCGCGAGGCGTTTGCATCTGGTGGATCTTAACGGCGCCTTTGAGGGTCATCCGGTCAATGGTGAGATCATTACAGCCATCGGTGCAAACCATCCTGATCTGCCGATTCAACTTGGGGGCGGCATACGTTCGGCAGAAACCATAGAGGCCTATCTGCAAGCAGGCGTAGACTACGTGATTGTCGGCACCAAAGCGGTAGAGCAACCGGAATTTGTCGGGGAGATGTGCAAGCAGTTCCCCGGACACATCATCGTTGGACTGGACGGGCTGCACGGCATGGCCGCAACGCGTGGCTGGGACAAGGTGTCGGAAATATCAGTGAAGAGCCTGGCGTTGCTCTTCGAAGCGGATGGCATCGAAGCAATCGTCTACACCGATATCGGCAAGGATGGCATGATGGGCGGAATCAACCTGCATGCCACGCGCAATCTGGCCGATTCCATCTCGGTGCCGGTCATCGCAGCGGGCGGCATAACCGACAGCAAAGACGTGCAGGCGTTACTGGAGGTGGATAAGAAGGTCGATGGCGGAATCGTTGCTGCGATCACCGGTCGAGCCATCTATGAAGGCACGCTCGATCTGCGCGAGGCACAGACTCTTTGCGATGATTACGACAGGGAGTAAAGCCAACTCCGGCAGGATTGCCTTAGTCCGATCCCAACGAGCCGAATTCGTCGACACTGGTATGCACCAGTAAGTCGCGGGCCCGCTTCAACTCCTGCAAGGCGAGGATGCTGGAAGCCGGCAGAAGCTGAATATTCTGACTCTCGAGCTTCGGCAGCGCCTGCTCCAGATAGGAAAGGGTGGTATCGAACGGGTGTCCTATGGCAATGGCGGACCCGTTTGCGCGTGCGAGTTTCAGTAGCCGTTTGAACTCCAGATCGATCTCATGAAACGTCTTGGTATTGTCGAGAAAGACGTCGCGGCTGGTTTCCGGTATTCGCTTCTGTCTGGCGATGGTAGCCGCCAGGGTCTTTGGGGTCGTGCGCGAATCGACGAAGAACAACTCTCTACCCTTCAGCTCATCCATCAACCAGCCCATCTGTTTCGAGCGCTGGGTTAGGTAGCTGCCCATGTGATTGTTGATTCCCGATATATGGGGAATGCGATCGATCGCCCGATTCAACGTCAGCTGAAACTCCTCCTTGTTCAAACTGTGGGTAAGCCCACCTGCATCGATGGGTTTGTCCAGAACGTTCTCCATCGGCATGTGTAGAATGATCTCCTTACCCTTCGCGTTAGCCTCGTTTGCGAGGGTAATGCTGTGTTTTGCGTAGGGAAGAAGGGCGTAGGTGACGCGTCCCGGGAGTTGGATGGCCCGTTTGCCTCGTTCAAGGTTGATGCCGAGATCATCGATGATTACTGCCACCGAAACAGGCTCGTCCGCAAGCGCGGACAGGCTTGCGGATAGGCTAATGCACAGGGAGAGGATGAAGGATAGAAATACTGGTTTACTGCTCATTGTTGCGGTGACTCGTGCTCTCCTATGGCTCTGTCTTGGAGGCCATGATATTGAGACCTTTGAGCACAGTCAGCGCTTCGTTCAGCTGGTAGTCCCTGCTGATCAGATCTGAATTGGATACAATCTCGACTTCTTCTTCCGATTCCCCTGCAGCCGCAGCTTCATCTTCATCAACGTTGGGCAGGTGCTTGCGCAGATCTTTCTCTTTTACCCTAAGTGAACTACTCCTTGCCAGGGTCACTGTGGATCGCTCCACCCAGATGTCCGGCACGATGCCTTCAGCCTGAATCGATCGGCCGTTGGGGGTGTAGTAAAGAGCCGTTGTCAGCTTTATTGCCTTTGATTCATTAAGGGGCAATATGGTCTGTACTGACCCCTTACCAAATGTGTTGGTTCCCATGATGATGGCTCGCTGATGATCCTGTAGTGCACCGGCAACAATCTCTGAAGCCGAAGCCGTGCCGGCATTGACCAGAACGATGATAGGCACCCCATCAGTCCGGTCGTTAGATGTGGCAGAGAATCTCAGATCGGCAGTCGGCAGGCGGCCGTCGGTATAGACGATCAAGCCCTCATCAACGAACAGATCAGTGACTTCGACAGCAGCTTGCAGCACGCCGCCGGGATTGTTGCGCAGATCCAGAACGAGGCCGCGCAGCTCTTGTTCCTCGGTCAGTGCCTCGATGGATCGACCGACATCCTGGCTGCTGTTGTTCTGGAATTGAGCGATGCGGATGTAGCCAAAACCATCTTCCAGGATGCGATGCCGGACGCTGCTTACCTGTATCACTTCCCTGACCAGCGTCAGTTCCAGCGGCATGGCTTCTGCTTCTCTGATAATCGTCAGGTCGACCGGGCTGCCGGGCAGGCCGCGCATCACCTCGATCGCTTCGGTCAGGGTCATGCCCTTCACCGGCTTGTCATCCAACTGGATAATCAGATCGCCGGCCTCAATGCCCGCCTCGGCCGCGGGTGTACCGTCCATGGGCGCAATCACCTTGATAAAGCCATCCTCCATGCCGACTTCAAGCCCCAGTCCGCCGTAGTTGCCGGTGGTGTTCTCCTGCAGGTCGGAAAAGGAATCCTGGTCGAGGTAGGCGGAGTGCGGGTCGAGGCCCGCCAACATACCTTTGATGGCGTTCTCCAGCAGCGTTTTGTCATCGATTTCTTCGACATAGGCTGAACTGACTCGATCAAAGGCTTCAACAAAGATGCGAAGCTCATCCAAAGGCAGACGAGCAGGCAGTTCCTCTTCCTCGGGGGCGCTCAGCACCGCGGGCGCCGTGAGGAGAATGAACCCGCCCACCAGCAGGCGAGAAAGTTTAGTCAAGATCGTTGCGTCCATTCAGGACTCCCTTTCTTTGTGTTCTGACTTGATCTATGCTCGTGCAACGCACCAGACCTGTGGGTCCCGTGGTTTACCTGCATATCGAATCTCAAAGTATAAACCAGATCTGTCCAATCCACCGCTATTACCGGTACTGGCTATGATCTCCCCCGCGACCACCCAATCACCGATTTCTCGATGCAAGCTCTGGTTGTGCCCGTATAGGCTCATATACCCCTGACCATGATTGATAATGAGCAGTAGGCCAAAGCCCCGCAACCAATCGGAGAAGACCACCCGCCCATAGTGCACGGCATACACCGGCTCCCCTTCGGGGGCGGTAATGAAGAGCCCATTCCAGTGGAGTTTTCCCGCGTTGAGGGGGCTGCCGAACCGGTTGCTGATCTTGCCCGCGGCGGGCAGGCTCATCTTGCCCTTGAGGGTGGCAAACGGCGCGACCTGGCTTGGGGTTGGCAGCAACGCGATATCTCTGTCGATCCTCGCCAGTAGCTCCTCCAGGCGGCGCCGATCACTGATAAGGATCTTCAGTTCGGCATCTTTGCCAATAATGGTCGCGTTCAGCCTGACCAGGGTCGACTCCCGCTGCTGTTTGATTCTGGCCAGGTCGTTCTGGCGGTGCTGCAGGCGAGACCTGTCTCTGGCCAGCGTCTCCGATTCCTTGACGATCTCCGCTTGCACCACTGCAAGGGAGGCGATGGTAGCTGAGTAGCGCGCAACCTGCTCTGCACGCGCTTTGTTGACGTAATCGTAATACACGAGCAATCTGGCTATCTTGCTGGGGTTTTCCTGATTGAGCAGCACTTTGAAGTATTCCTGATTACCGATCTGGTAGGCTGCTCTGATCTGCTTGGTGATGTGCTCCTGTTGTTCCTGTTTTGCCGTCAGAAGTTCTGTTTGCCGCTCCTGTAGATCGCCGATCTTGTCCTCACCGTCATCCAGATCCTTTTCGATCTTATCGATCTTCTTGATTATCTCGCCGATATCTTTTTCGTTCTGCTTGAGATCGGATTCGATGTCAGAGCGTTCGCCCTTGGTGTCTTCCAGTAGCGTGGTGAATTTATCGATATCAAGCTTCAGTTGCTTCAGTTTGGCCTCGATCTCGGCAGCTTCCACAGTCGTCGACTCGCTGCAAAGCGCTCCGAACTGCGGCGATGCCAGACAGGCAAAGATGAGGACGCGCACAGGTAGGCGGCTAATCTCTCTCATCGTAGTCCTTATGGGGTTCTCCACCTTTGCTGCAAATGGCGATGATCCGATCTCCGCTATTTATGCTTCCCACGCAGACGCAGTAGCGACGTTCCGGTCATCTCGGCTGGCTTGGGCAGACCCATGAGCGTCAGTAGAGTCGGTGCCACATCCGCTAGAATACCACCCGATTCCTGCATGACTACCTCTTTGTGTCCGACATAGACGAACGGTACCGGTCCGCTGGTGTGTGCGGTGTGAGGTTGTTCAGCCGAATCATCGCGCATCACTTCGACGTTGCCGTGATCGGCCGTGATAATCGCTTCACCGCCGACACTGGCGAGTGCTGTGACGACCCTGCCGAGACATTCATCGACACATTCGACCGCTTTGATCGATGCCTGCATATCACCGGTATGGCCGACCATATCGCAATTGGCATAATTACAGACGATCGCATCGTATCGCCCACTGGTCAGCTCATCCACCAGCCGATCGGTCACTTCAGGCGCGCTCATGGCAGGTTGCAGGTCGTAGGTCGCCACCGTAGGAGAGGGGATGAGAATCCTGGTCTCCTCCTCGACAGGATCCTCCCGGCCCCCCGAGAAGAAGTATGTAACGTGGGCGTATTTGGTCGTTTCAGCAATCCTGAGCTGAGACTTGTTGAGTGAACAGAGATGTTCTGCCAACCCATTGGGCAGATCCATGGGACCGAATGCGTACGGCACGTCGATGTCATCGGCGTATTGAGTCAGGGTCACAAAGGCGCCAAGTTTTGGTGTGACTCTCCTTTTGAATTCATCGAATGACGGGTGCGTGAACGCTCTGCTTAGCTGACGCGCGCGGTCGGCGCGGAAGTTCATGAAGATGATCGTATCGCCATCCTCTATCCGCACCGGCTGATCGGTGATGGATATCGCGGTGGGACTGACGAATTCATCACTCTCATCTCTCTGGTAGGCAGCGCCCAAGGCCTTGGCTACGGATGGATAGGCATACTGCGCCTCACCCTGGCAGACGAGATGATAGGCCTGCTCCGTTCGCTCCCATCGCTTCTCTCGATCCATGGCTAAGTGGCGCCCGATCACGCTTGCCACACCGCCGCTGCCCAGCTTCTTGATGTGCTCGTCCATCGAGGCGAGGGATACCGCGGCACTGCGCGGTGGTACATCTCTGCCGTCCAGAAATGCGTGCATGTACACCGCGCCCGCGTTCTGACTGAACGCCAGTTCCGCGGCTGCCTTTATATGATCTTCGTGGCTGTGTACGCCGCCCGGTGACAACAGACCGAACAGGTGGACGTTGTTACCCTTGCGCGCTGCCTCTCGCAGCACTTTGTTGTCGTAGAAAGACCCATCCGCGACGGCTTTGGATATGCGCGTGAAGATCTGATCGACGATTCTACCGGCACCCAGGTTCATGTGACCCACTTCCGAATTACCCATCTGTCCCTCGGGCAAACCGACAGCCGTGCCCGAACTGGCGATCAGGCAGTGGGGGTACGTCCGCCACAAGTCATCCCAGACCGGAGTGTGTGCCTGGTGGATGGCGTTGAACTCAGCCTGCTGCCGGTATCCCCAGCCGTCCAGGATGATCAATGCATGGGGTGTTTTTCTGGAGCCGTCGTTTTGCATCGCTCAGATCTTGCGGTGGAAGCAAGCGTGGATTTTACCGGGATAGGTGAGTGGTGAGAACCGGTAGACGCAAGTCGTGTGAATAGGCGCGAGGGAATTTCCTGGCGGCAGGCTAGTCTACAATATCTAGTCGTGTATACTGCTCCGTTTTCTTGCCGAGACACTGCGGTGATTCCCGCGCCGTTACGGAACTCTCCATGGTCGACCAGTTGTTTGAATTCGTCGTCAACCACTACATGCTGGTCAGCATCTTCGTTGTCTTGTTGATCGCCGTCGTGATCAATGAAAATCGTCAGGGCGGTGCAACGGTGACCCCAGCTAATCTGGTCAAGCTGATCAACCATGAAGAGGCGGTGGTGTTGGACATCCGGGATCAGAAGGAATTCAAGGAGGGGCATATCGTCAATGCGGTCAATATTCCCTATGCATCCATGAATGACAGTGTGCATGAATTGGAAAAGTTTAAGGAGCGTAAACTGGTCATCGTGTGCAAGATGGGTCAGCACTCGGGGGCCGTAGGCAAGAAGCTCAGAGGGTTGGGCTTTGCCGAGGTGCAGAGACTGTCCGGAGGGATATCCGAGTGGCGCGCAAGCAATCTTCCCCTGGTCAAGTGATGATGGGAACTGGAATGGGTAAACCGATATGAGCGAACAAGATAGCGATGCTGACGATGACACAGGTTCAGCTCAATTTGCGCTGCAGAGAATCTACATCAAGGATCTGTCCTTCGAGTCACCCAGATCGCCTCAGGCGTTCAAACAGCAGTGGCAGCCGCAGATCAATCTGGAACTGAACAGCGGCAACACTCGCATCGATGAAAATCTGTTCGAGGTCGTTCTATCGCTGACCATAACCGCCAAGAACGAAGAGGAGGATGTGATATTCCTGGCTGAACTCCAGCAGGCGGGCATCTTTCACATTCAAGGTCTGGCGGAGGAGCCGCTGCAGCAGACGCTGGGCAGCTTCTGCCCCAACGTGCTGTTCCCCTATGCGCGCGAGACGATAGACAGTTTGGTGACCAAGGGTAGTTTCCCGCCGCTGATGTTGGCACCGGTCAATTTCGACGCCATCTATGCTGAAACCATGAAACGCAAAGCCCAACAGGCGGAACAGCAACCGATCGCGCATTAATAGCAGGGCCTAAGCCAGTCGGCAGGCCCTGAATCCCCACCACAGATAAGGCTAAGAGTAATGTTTTCTTTGTGTTCTCTGTGGTTGCATTCAAGCTTTGTTAAGAGTGGGCCAGTGGTTGGCCCCCGTCTGCACCGCAAAAGCCAAGCTGCCGCCACGCCTCATACACCACGATAGCCACCGCGTTAGACAGGTTCAGACTGCGGTTGTTGGGTCTCATAGGGATGCGAATAATCATGTCATCCGGCGTACTGTTCAGGATCTCATCCGGCAGGCCCCTGGTTTCCGGTCCAAACAGCAACAGATCATTATCTCGGTAGTGCACGTCGGCGTAGCTGCGCGTGCCTTTTGTGCTGACTGCAAAACAGCGATGTGGCGGCAGGCTATCGATGAGTTCATCCAGGGAAGTGTGCAGTTTCACCTTGGCCCACTCGTGGTAGTCCAGCCCTGCGCGCCGCAGTCGACGGTCGTCCATGGTGAACTGCATCGGTTTGACCAGGTGCAGTTGGTCGCCGGAGTTGGCACACAGACGGATTATATTGCCCGTGTTTGGGGGAATCTCCGGCTCGAACAGCGCAACGTGGACCATCTCTCAGGGACCTGAAGATACGAGCAACAATGACTCAGCGGCGCCCTTTCAATCTTCCGCCTTCTCCAGCAGTCCAACGTTTTGCATCCACTGCTCATAGTCGACGAGATTGGCGGGCAACACGATCTTGCTGGCTTCCAGTCCGTCCAGCGTCTTCAGGTATTGCTCTCCCAGTGTCAGTCGCATCGCCTCCATTCCGCCGGGGGAGCTGATCGAATTGGCTATCTTGGCGATGGACTCTGCCTTAGCCTTGGCGACGGCCAGAATCTCCTCGGCCTTACCCTCAGCCTCGTTGATACGTCGCTGCATCTCCCCTTCGGAGCGGTTGATGGCTTCTGTTTTCAGGCCCTCCGACCGGTTGATACGGCTCTGTTTGTCTCCCTCGCTGTTGGCCAGGACGGCGCGCCGTTCTCGTTCCGCATTCACCGGTTTTTCCATGGCCCCCTTGACGGTGTCGGGTGGGACGATATTTTTGATCTCATATCGGTGTACGTTGATTCCCCAGGTCTCACCGACCGCATCCAGCACCTGTACCACCTTGGCACTGATGAGATCCCTCTCTTCGAAGGTGCGATCCAAATCCAAGGTGCCGATCACCGACCGGGTGGTGGTCTGGGCGAGTTGTACGGCGGCGAAGCGGTAATCCTCTATCCCATAGCTGGCGCTCTGCGGGTCGATGACCGAAATGTAGATGACACCATCGACTTCCACCTGAACTTCGTCCTTTGAAAAACACTCCTGCGGAGGGACATCTATCGTTTCCTCCTTCAAGTCCTGGATGAACGTGACCTTTTCCAGAAAGGGCCAAAGGGCATGAAAGCCGGCATCCAGGGTCCTGTTGTATTTACCGAGACGTTCCACGATGCGGGCCGATCGTGTCGGAACAATCTGCATGGCCCGGAAGAATTGAACTAGCAATCCAAGAGATATAATGCCCCAGATTGTCATTACTATGAGACCGCTGATGTCGCTCATGACTGGCCCCCCTTAATGGTCTGGGTTACCTGATCCATGCCCTCGAAAAAGCCCTTCAGTTGGGCCATCTCGGTGGGCACGACCGATACTTCGGCGCTTTGTAACACGTCGCCGACCCGCGAGATGAAGGATTCCAGCAGTCTCACTTTCAAGGCCTCTTTGCCGCCCGGAAGGTTGACTGCCTGAGAGACCATCTTGATTCCCTTGGCGGTGGCTTCAGCCTCAATGGCAATCTCACTGGCCTGACCTTGGGCCTCGTTGATGCGGCGCTGTTTTTCACCTTCGGAAATATTGATCGCTTCCTGCCTCTCGCCTTCTGACAGGATCTGCTTGGCGCTCCTCTCGGCTTCAGCCCGAATCACTTCCGCGCGGCTCTCCCGCACTGCCTCGAATTTCTTCTCAAGGTTCTGGATCTGGGAGTAGGGCGGCGTGATGTTCTTCACCTCATAGCGCAGCACCTTGATTCCCCACGGATCGGAGGCCTTGTCGATCTCCGTGACGATGGTTTCGTTCAGGCTTTCCCGTTCCGAAAGCAGCTGACTGAAGGTCAGTTTGCCGACTTCCGAACGCATGGTTGTCTGGGCCAGGTTGATGGCCGCCCTGTGGTAATTCTCAATACCGTAGCTGGCTTTGTAGGGGTCGGTCACCTTCATGTAGACCAAACCGTCCACCTCGACCTGCGCATTGTCCTTGGAGATACACCCCTGGGATGGAATATCGATACACTGCTCACGCATTTCGCGACGGTATTTGACCTTTTCAAGAAAGGGGACGAGTAGATACACGCCCGCCTTGTACACCGCCTTGTATTTTCCCAGACGTTCGATCACACAAGCTTCACGCTCTGGAACGATCAGAATGAGCTTATACAGGATGATGAGTGCAGCAAGGATCAGAAGAGTAATTACGAGCATTGTCAGTTCCTTTAGATGCGTGATTGTCCCGAGTGTTCAGTGCCTACGTCCTGAGTGTATCGCCACGATTGCTCAGAATCTACGTTGTGAGTTAACCATCCGCTTCGGGCTCGTCTGCAACGGGTGCTCTTTCCACCACCAACGTGATGTTGTCACGAGATACGATCTGCGCCTTTTCGCCAGCGGGGATTTCCGAGCCGTCTCCGACAGCATTCCACCGGACATCCCTGAATACGACACGACCCTTCGACTCTCCGGGTCCGATGGTTTCCACGACCTCGACGATCTCTCCCAAGGCAGCGACGTCTTCATCCGTGTTGGCGATCGACGAGTCACCACCCACCATTTTCTGGGCGAGGCCGCGCAACAGAATGACCAGAACGATGGAGGAGATAAACCAGAGGGTCAGTGCGCTGGTCCACGTTCCCACTAAACCGAGTTGTACGCAGATCGCCACGATCAAACCGGCGACCCCCAGAAAGATCACGATACCACCGGGCAGACCTATTTCAGCCACGATGAATACGACGGCCAGGATGACCCAGAACCAGACGTTAAGCAGAAAGTCCATAGTTCACCTCGGTCCTGAATAGCCCAATGGATGAGAGGCAGACGACATAAACTGTCAGTGGATCACTATAACCCAGCGACATATTATGTCAAGGTGAGATTATTCGTCGGACAGCAAACTACTGTCCATATCCAGCTCTTTGATCTTCCTGGTGAGGGTGTTGCGGCCCCACCCTAAAAGGGATGCGGCGTCTTTCTTACGACCGCCCGTGTGTTGCAGGGCTGTCAGGATCATGGTTTTTTCGAATATGGGTAATGCCTGCGTTAGCAATCCAGGGCCGTGAGGATCGCCGCTTGCCAGCTCCCGGTCGGCCCAGACCTTGAGGGCCTTGTCCCAATCGCTGGCGACGACGGAGCGCGATTGCTGGCCGAGCAGTTCAGGGGGTAAGTCCTGCATGAGAACTTCGTGGCTGGTTGCCATGACGGTGAGCCATCTGCAGGTGTTTTCCAACTGACGAACGTTGCCCGACCAGGGCAGTTTGCTGAGAAACTTGACCACTTCCGGGCTTAGCGTCTTGGCTTCCTCCTTGAGCTCTTTTGCTGCAGCCTGCAGAAAGTGCTCGGCCAGGGCAGGGATGTCTTCCTGGCGATCGCGCAACAGCGGTATGTGAATTCGGATGACGTTGAGACGGTGAAACAGGTCCTCTCTGAACAGATTGTCACTCACCAGCTTTTCCAGATTCTGATGGGTAGCGGCGATAATGCGCACATCCACGCGCACGGATTCGTGACCGCCGACCCGGTAGAACTCGCCGTCGGATAATACCCGCAACAGCCTTGACTGCGTCTCTGCGGGCATGTCACCGATCTCGTCCAGAAACAGCGTTCCCTCGTTAGCTTGTTCGAATCGCCCCTTGCGTTGCTGGGTCGCACCCGTGAACGCGCCCTTCTCGTGCCCAAACAGTTCGGATTCGACCAGATCCTTGGGTATGGCAGCCATGTTCAAAGCGATAAACGGACCGTCGCTCCTGGGGCTGTGGCGGTGCAATGCCTGCGCAACCAACTCTTTGCCGGTGCCCGATTCGCCGTTGAGCAGGACGGCGATGTTGGAATTGGATAGACGGCCAATCGCTCTGAACACTTCCTGCATGGCGGGAGCCTTGCCGATGATGTCCGTAACGACCGTAGCCGGCTCCTTCGTTGCGGCACTGTCCTCTCGTCGGTTGTTGGCGATGGCTCGCGTGACTACCGCGATCGCATCCTCGATCTCGAACGGTTTGGGCAGATATTCGAAGGCACCCCCCTGAATGGATGCCACAGCACTTTCCAAATCCGAGTGGGCTGTCATGATGATGACCGGCAGACCCGGATAGCGGTCGGTAACTACATCCAGCAGGTCGAGCCCGTCTATGCCGGGCATACGAATGTCACTCAGGATGGCGTCCGGCTGACTCGACTCGAGCTGCCTAAGCATCAGGTCGCCACTTTCAAAACAGCGAACAGTCAGCCCTTCTTTAGCGAGGGCCTTGTCGAGTACCCAGCGGATCGAACGTTCGTCATCGACGACCCAAACACTAGCTGCTTGCGGCATCGGTCAGCTCCAGTGGTATTAACAGCGAAAATGTGGTGTTGCCCGGTTCACTCTCGAACTCTATCAAGCCCCGGTGTTGATTGATGATGGCCAGGGCAACGGAAAGTCCAAGCCCGGTACCTTTGGCTCGGCCACTGATCATCGGGTAGAACAGGTGCTGTCGCAGTGCATCAGGTATACCGGGCCCATCGTCTGTGACATCGACGCGCACCACCAGGCGATGTCTGGTCGTACCGATGGTGAACTGTCGTTCCGTGCGGGTGACGAGTGAGATTCGTGAACTGGTGGCGCTGTCCATCACAGCCAGCATGGCATTGCGCACTATGTTCAGCAGGGCCTGCAACAGTAGTTCCCCATCCGCGTGCATGTCCGGAATGCTCGGATCATAGTCACGCTGAATGGAAATCTGATGATTGCTCTCCACCTCGATGAGGGTACAGACACGCTCCAGCACCTCATGAATGTTGGTATCGCACCTTTGCAGCATCGTGTTCGGGCCAAGCAATCGGTCCACCAGCTTTCGGAGTCGGTCCGTCTCTTCGATGATGATATTGGTGTAGTCCGCCAATTCCTCATCGGGTAATTCCGCGGCGAGCAGTTGTGCTGCACCGCGGATGCCGCCGAGGGGATTCTTAATCTCGTGGGCGAGACCCCGGATCATCTCTCTTGTGGTGGCTTGGTGAACTCGGACGGCTTCGTCACGGTCGATGCGCAGCAGGTGGTCGACCAATCGTACTTCCATCATCAGCATCTTGTGGGTCGCTTCGATCACGGGTGTCACGGTGTAGTCGACCGTCAGTTCGGTACCGTTGATGAGGGTAAGTTCGGTTTTGCGATTGGTGTAAGCCTGATTGGTCCGCAGCGTGGCATCGAGGAATGACTCCATCTTGCCGGGGTTGCGAAAATACTCGGAGATACACGTTCCCTTGCTTCGATTGCCGGAAATCGCCAGCAGGACCTCGGCCGATGGGTTGAGGTATTGGATCCTGAGCCGGTGGTCCAACGTGATGACGGCGGTTGTTAGATTGTCGAGCAGGGAAACATGATCCGGATCCTGTGTAGGGATCTGTTCAGATCTGTCGTTGCGTAACTGTTCACCCATGTCGTTGACCTACGTCCATTTGTTCGGGGGCGCCCGGCTAGTCGCCCCCAGCGAACATCACGCTGCAAAATTCAAACCAATCGCTTGCGGTGAGTGAAAGGTCTGAAACGTTGGCGGGTCGTGAGGTGGATGGAGCTAGTTTAGATCAGCCTGATTGGAATTGCACCACTTTGGTGCAAGCTAGACGCCCCGAGCTAGGCGCCCCCAGCTAGGCGCCCCCAGCTAGCCATCTGAACGACTGGGCTGTAGAACCGATGGCCGAAGGATGCTGATGCTGACGGGATCGCTTGCCTTAATAACCCGGTCGCTGCCGGATTCAACGATCTGTAGCTGCAGTACGTGCACGCCCCGATCGAGGTTCACCAACTGGAAGGCGTCGCCCTGGTTGCTTAGGTAGACCTCCTGATCCATAAGCAACTCGAGGCGATGATTCGGGTATAGAGCCGGGGAAAGGTCGGCTGTGACGGTGAGATTACCGGAATTACTCCTGATCGCAGCATCGTCCTGCGGCTGACGTATCGCCAGCGTTTCGTATTCACGCTTGTTCTTGTCCGGTTCGGATGGCGTTTTGCCAGAGGGGAATCTGCGGCTGGGTTTAGCGACCGCACTTGGTTGGAAGGTCACGGTTTCCTTGACTTCTATCTTCTCGGCGTTCGATGACCGCTTGTCGGAGAAGACTACCCTCCCGTGTTTATCGATGGTGCGATAGACCGTGGGGCGTTCTTCAGCCGGTTGGCCCGGTTCGCTCTCGTCTGTAGCAACGCTCTCCTCTGCAGCGAACAGTGCGGCAGGCGACAGAGCGACTGAGAGAAGGGTAATCGCTGCCAGATAGGGGCGAGAATTGCGATTCAGCATGGCAATAACTCCTGTATAGCGCCATTTTGATTCGAAATGCGAGCAAAAAAAAGCCCTTTCCGACCGGTCGGGAAGGGCCTTTTGGGGCGACCTGAGACCGGCGCAACCAAAAAAAAGCCCTTTCCGACTGGTCGGGAAGGGCTCTTAGGGTGCCCGGTACGAGTACCTGTTGAGGCTACCCAGCCGGTGGCGCGTGGTGGATGCGCCTTTAACAGCTATAGTACATATCGAATTCCACCGGATGAGTGGTGGAGTTGAGCAGCGTAACCTCCTCCATCTTCAATTCGATGTAACCATCGATCACGGAGTCGTTGAATACATCGCCTTCGGTGAGAAAGCTGCGATCCCGGTCGAGATAGCCCAGAGCCTGCTCCAGGGAGGAACACACGGTCGGCACATCCCTGATCTCCTCGGGAGGAAGATCGTAGAGGTCTTTATCGAGGGGATCACCGGGATCGATCTTGTTCTTGATGCCGTCCAGTCCAGCCATCAGCATAACGGCGAACATCAGATAGGGATTGGCGGATGGATCGCCATAGCGAACTTCTATGCGGACCCCCTTCGGGCTGCCGCCTTGGACGAATGGAATGCGAATGCCGGCAGACCTGTTTCTGGCGGAGTACACCAGCAGCAGCGGTGCTTCGAAGCCCGGTACCAGCCTCTTATAGGAGTTGGTGCCAGGATTCGAGAAGGCGTTGATGACCCGCCCGTGCTTGATGATGCCACCGATATACCACATGGCCTCCTGGGACAGATTGCCGTAACCGTCGCCGGCGAAGACGTTAACCCCGTCTTTGGCGATCGATTGGTGACAGTGCATCCCGTTGCCGTTGTCTCCCACAAGCGGTTTGGGCATGAATGTGGCTGTCTTGCCGAACGCGTGTGCTACATTGAGCACGCAATACTTGTAGATCTGCAGTTCATCAGCTTTACGAACCAGCGACTGGAAACGGGTCCCAATCTCAGCCTGACAGGCCGTACCCACTTCGTGGTGATGCAGATCGATGGTCATGCCCATGCTTTCCATCGCGGCACACATTGCATTGCGCAGATCGAGGGCGGAATCAACCGGTGGGACGGGGAAATAGCCACCCTTGATGCCCGGCCTGTGACCGAGATTGCCCCCTTCGAAGTCTGCATCTGAAACCCAAGCGGCCTCTTCAGAATTGACACTGTACATGGCGCCGCCGATGGATGCACCGAACTTCACATCGTCGAACACGAAGAATTCCGGTTCCGGTCCAAAATAGGCGGTGTCACCGACGCCGGTCGATTGCAGATAGGCTTCCGCTCGCTTTGCCAGTGAGCGTGGGTCACGCTCATAGCCCTGTAAAGTGGTGGGCTCAACGATATCGCAGCGAAGATTGAGGGTGGTCTCCTCAATGAATGGGTCTATCACCGGGGTGGTGTCATCGGGCATTAAGATCATGTCCGACTCGTTGATCGGCTTCCATCCGGCGATGGAAGAGCCATCGAACATGGCGCCATTTTCAAAAAAATCTTCATCCACAACGTTGGCACTATTGGTAACATGCTGCTCCTTTCCCCGACTATCGGTGAAGCGCAGATCTACCCATTTTGCGTTGTGTTCTTTTATCATCTTCAGAGTATTCTCTGACATCGGGGCCTCCAACAAGTTAATTCAAAAAGTCAGTTCTACTGTGGGTGGGTATGGTTTTTACGGAGTAAATAGCAAGATATATGCCAGTGAATTTCGCTCCGAACTCCCCATTCTACGGCCCTTCATGGGGTCGGCACGATTCTAGACGCCCTCTTTTGGGGCGCGTCTAAGATAAGGCACTGATTTAGTGCTCTATCTTAGCAGCCCACCTCGATCGTGATCGCATGTTCCGTTGCATGGTTCTCTATCCTGTGGCTCGAGGAGTCGATCACACGGTGACCGTTGATTCTGCACCAAGCGGGTATATCGCTTAGCGCACCCGGATCGGTGCAGGTGACGATGAGTTGGTCTCCGGGCTGCAACTGCTTGATTCGATCCTGAGTCCTGATGACCGGCAGCGGGCAAAGTAGATTCCGGGCGTTCAGCTCGTAGTGGCCGTGACTCATCTCGCCGGCCCCGCCATGACCGAGTCGCTAAACATACCAGTTGACGGGGATCTCGCTAGCTGCAAACGGCTTTACCTTGAACGAGCGGGAGCTGCAGCCTGGCTCCACTGCCTCAACCACCACGTGCTTTGCTCGTTTTCCCTGGCTGAAGCGGGCGACGATTCTGGCTGCCAATTCGAGGTCGCCGCTATCCGCACCTCCGTCCAAGAGCGCAAGAGGACCCTTGTGGCTGACCGGCTGCAGGTGGACATACTGGTGACGATAGCCTTCGAGATAGTGGTTCTCTCCCTCCTCGCGAGCGACGATCAGTTTGAAGTGGGCGCGCGGCCGCAGATGACGGCCTACCTTGAGGAGCATGATGTCGTCCAGTTCGTAATTCTTGTCGCCTCTGCTTTCCCACAAGTCGGCTAGCTTCTTGGCGTAGGATTCATCCGTCAGAAAACAACAGCCGCCGGCCGGTTGCGCGTATTCCGAGAATCCAAGATCCGCTGCCAGGGCGATCTGCGGTTTGCGATTTCTCCCCTGGAAGTCGAACAGTTGATCGCGATTCACCCAGCCCTCGATTTCCGGTCGCGTCGGGGGCAGATTCTTGGCACACAGGGGCCGCAGCAGCCGATCGTCGGCGTGGGACTTAGTGGCGATGATCGGCATGGTATCCTTGCGCTGTGACATCGGCCTTTGCCCAACCACTTCTCCGGTAATGATGAAATCGAAGTCGTGCTCTTCCATCCATGCAAGGGCCTGCTTCACCATGAAGATCTTGCAGTCGAGGCACGGATTCAAATTGTGTCCGTAGCCATAGGATGGATTGACGACGATCTCCTTATAATCTTCGATGACATCGATGATATTCAGCTTGATACCCAGTTGTTCGGCTACCCACAGGGCACTGTTGCGCTTGTGCTTTTTCTTGTCTTTCTTGCGGATCGCGTGAGTGTGTCCCTCGACGCAGAATCCGGTGTAGAAATTGATCCCTTCGACATGGATCTGCTGGTCGAGGATGACTTTGGCGGCAAGCATGGAATCCAGTCCACCGGAGATCAACGCGACGGCTTTGCGCTGGTGCGACCGCGCTTGCACTATGGTGCGTGCTTTGTCTCGAGTCTCTGCACTGCGCTGCTCGGCTGGTTGCTGATTCATACTGTGCAGGCAATCTGTCGGAAAGGGCGCAAATTATACATCACTGTAGGGTTTCCCTCAGGTATAATCCCGCTCCTTTTGCGCAGGGGTTGATTGCCGGGCAGCGGATCCGTGGCAGCACGCCCGCGATGAGGGATGAGCATTTGAAGTCAATTGAGAAGATTCGCAACATCGCCATCATCGCCCATGTGGATCATGGCAAAACCACTTTGATAGACAAATTGCTGCGGCAGACCGGCGCGCTGGCTCGGTCTGAACTGCACGGCGAAAGACTTCTGGACAGCAATGACCTCGAAAAGGAAAGGGGCATTACCATCCTCGCCAAGAACACAGCCATCACGTGGCAGGGGTACCGAATCAATATTGTCGATACACCGGGGCATGCGGACTTTGGCGGTGAAGTCGAGCGGATACTCTCCATGGTGGACTCGGTACTGTTGCTGGTTGATGCAGTGGAAGGACCCATGCCGCAGACGAGATTTGTCACCCTGAAATCTTTCCAGAAGGGACTTAACCCGATTGTTGTAGTCAACAAGATAGACAGGAAGGGCGCACGACCACACTGGGTTGTCGATGAAGTGTTTGAACTGTTCGATAGCCTGGGTGCGACCGATGAACAGCTTGACTTTCCGGTAGTCTATGCATCGGCGACGGAAGGGATTGCGGGCCAGGAATTGGATGACATAGAGCGAGATCTGTCACCCCTCCTGCAGCTGATCATCGATGGGGTGCCGCAGCCCAAGGTCAAGGAGGATGGGCCGTTTCAGATGCAGATCAGTACCCTTGACTACAACAGTTACGTAGGCGTGATCGGCTTGGGGCGCATAGCGCGGGGTTCGGTTCGGCCCGGGGATCAGGTGATCAACATCGATAAGGGTGGCGAGCAGCGCAAGGGCAAGATCCTGCAGGTGATGGGCTACCAAGGGCTGGAGCGAGTTCCGGTTGATAAGGCCGATGCTGGGGACATCGTCTGTATCAGCGGCATAGATGGACTGAAGATTTCGGACACCCTGTGCGATCCCACGATGGTGGCGGCGCTGCCTGCGCTACAGGTGGATCAGCCCACCATCAGCATGACCTTCCAGGTGAATACATCGCCATTTGCAGGAAGATCAGGACAGTTCGTAACCAGCAGAAACCTGAAAGAGCGGTTGGAGACGGAGTTGCTCCACAATGTCGCGCTGCGGGTGGAGACAACCGACAGTGCGGATAAATTTCGCGTATCGGGTAGGGGTGAGCTGCACCTGTCGATTCTCATCGAGACCATGCGGCGTGAGGGATATGAACTCGGCGTATCCAGACCGGAAGTGATCGTCAAGGTGGTGGATGGTGTTAAACAGGAGCCGTACGAAGCGCTGTTGCTCGACGTCGAAATCGGACACCAGGGCGCCATAATGGAAGAGTTGGGAATCCGAAAAGCGACGATGACCAATATGGTTCCGGATGGAAAAGCGCGGGTGCGTCTCGAATTCATCATCCCCACTAGAGGACTGTTCGGCTTTCGCTCGGAGTTTCTAACCATCACGTCCGGCCGCGGATTGATGACTAGCGTCTTCTCCCACTATGACAGAGCATTCGAAGACGATCTGTCCAAGAGGAGCAATGGCGTGCTAGTTTCCATGACTGACGGCAAGAGCTTGGCCTTCTCTCTTTTCAATCTGCAGGCCAGGGGCCGTATGCTGATCGGTCCTAATGAGGAAGTATACGAAGGCATGGTGATTGGATTGCACTCTCGTGGCGGTGATTTGGTGGTGAATCCCATCAAGGGAAAGCAACTGACCAACATACGAGCTGCCGGCAGCGATGAGAATGTCATCCTGTCAGCTCCGATTCGGTTCAGTCTGGAACAGGCGCTCGAATTTATCGACGATGACGAGTTGGTTGAGGTCACCCCGTCACATATTCGCATCAGAAAGAAATTACTCGCTGGCCATGAGCGGAAACGAGCGGCGCGAATGAGGTAATACGGTTATTTCATTGCTTTGTGCTGAGATGGATCTATAGTAATCGGCGTGACTGCAGGCCACACCAAGGACGAAATGTATGTTCCCCCTGTATCCCGAAATCAAACCCTATAAGCGACATCGACTGAAGGTTGACGAGCTGCACGAACTCTACATTGATGAAAGCGGCGACGTCGATGGCATCCCGGTTCTCTTTGTCCACGATGGTCCCGGCACCGGCTGCGCGTTTGACAGTCGCCGCTTCTTCGATCCGGAGAAGTACCGCATCATACTGTTTGATCAGCGCGGGTCGGGTCGCTCTTCGCCTCATGGGGAGACGACCGATAACACGCTGCAGCATCTGGTGGCGGACATGGAGAAGATCCGCACCTTTCTCAAAGTAGATCGATGGCTGCTGTTTGGTGGCGCCTGGGGATCGACGTTGAGTCTGGCCTATGCAGAGACCCACCCGGACCGCGTCCTTGCGATGGTGTTGCGCAGTGTGTTCCTGGGGCGCCAGCAGGATGTTGCCTGGATCTATGAAGAGGGGGCCAGCAAGATATTCCCGGATCACTGGGAGGACTACAAACATCCTATTCCGGCAGCCGAGCACGGTGGTCTGGTAGAGGCCTACCACAAACGTGTCAACGGTGTGGACGAACTGGCAAAGATGGCTGCCTCCAAGGCCTGGTCGCTGTGGGAAGCGCAATGCGCCAGTCTGCACCCCAATCAGGATCTGCTTAAGCACTTTGCCAACCCCCACAGAGCCATGGCCAGAGCCCGATTGGCGACGCATTACTTCGTTAACAACTGTTTTCTCGCCGACGACCAACTGATCGACGCTGCCGACAGCATCAGAGAGATACCGGGAATCATCGTCCACGGGCGCTTCGATATGGTCAATCGACTGGAAAGTGCCTATACGTTGCACAAGGCCTGGCTCAATTCTCAACTCTATATCGTTAGAGAAGCGGGCCATGCGGCCACGGAGCCAACCCTGATCGATGCGTTGATTCGAGCCACCCGCGATATGGCACAGAGATTCGAAGCTGATTTCCAATAATCCGACGATGTGAGGAATTGCGGTGCGTGTGCTACTCCAGCGGGTGAAGTCAGCCGAAGTACACTTGAACGATGCGCGTGTGGGTGCCATCGAGCGTGGTATTTTGGCGTTTCTCGCCATTCAGCGGGAGGATGACGATGCGCAGGCTGACAAATTGCTGCACAAAGTGCTGGCCTATAGAATCTTCCCGGATGCGAGAGACCAGATGAATCTCAGCGTGCAGGAGATAGGCGGTGGTCTGCTGATCATCTCTCAGTTCACATTGGCTGCCAATACCCGCAAGGGTTTGAGACCCTCCTTCACGTCCGCCGCGCCCCCCGATCAAGCAGAGGCGCTCTACGACTACTTTGTCAGCAGAGCCGCTGAGCTACACCCGTCATCGGCCTCGGGTCGCTTCGGTGCCGATATGCAAGTTCACCTGATAAACGATGGACCGGTGACCTTCCTGCTGGAGACGTAATTGACTGCGAGCGTCTGACTCCTCGGCATCCTAACGAGCGTCGGAAGTCATGGCAGTGGTCACGGCTCTCTAGTGGGAAGAAAACGGCAGAAGAGGATGCCGGTCTCGAACAGCAGCCACATCGGCATCGCCAGCAGGACCTGTGAAATAACGTCCGGGGGCGTCAACAGCATGCCGAAGACGAAACAGCAAACGACGATGTAGGAGCGCTTCTTGGTCAGGCTCTCAACATCGGTGGCGCCGGACCACACCAGTAACAAGGTCGCTATGGGGATTTCGAACGCGATGCCAAACGCAAAGAACAGTTTCAGCACAAAGTCGAGGTAGCGATTTATATCGGTCATTATGGTGACCCCATCCGGGGCCACACTGGCAAAGAATGCGAAGACCAGCGGGAAGACGACAAAAAAAGCAAAGGTAATGCCGGTATAAAACAATATGATGCTGGAGACCAAAAGGGGCAAAGCGAATTTCTTTTCCTTGCTGTACAGCCCCGGTGCAACGAAACTCCAGACCTGGTGCAGGATATACGGCATGGCGACGAACACCGCCAGAACCAACGCCAATTTGAATGGCGTCAGAAACGGAGAGGCCACTTCGGTCGCAATCATGGTCGTGCCTTCCGGCATATATGCGCGTAAAGGCTCTGAGACGAAGGCGTATATCTCGTTGCCAAAATAGAACAGTGGCACAAAGACGATAACAACTGCGATGATACTGTTCAGGATGCGATTGCGCAGCTCCAACAGGTGGGATATGAGAGGCTGACCCTTATCGATCTCCTCCTGCGTATCCAGTTCCCCCTGTGTATTAGGAACCTCTGGCGTCATCTTCTGGTCTCTGAATCAGGATTGCTGCTGTGTCTTGTTGTCAGTTGACTGGTTTGGCAGGTCGGTCCCGCTATCCGGCAACTCAGGTTTGCTGTCAGGCAACGCAGACTTGTTGTCAAGTTGCTCAGGTTTGCTGTCAGGTGAAAGAGAATTACCGTATGGAAACTCTGTTTGACTGTCTATTGTTGGTTTGCTTTCCCCCGGTTTTGTGGTGCTACTTTCTACACCATCAGGGTCGGTGCCATCCGCAGCGGACTGGACGATTGCTGTCAGGTCCTTCCTGGTTGTGTCAATCACTTCTTCCAGTTGCACCTTGGTGTCCTTTAGCTCGCCGAGGACCGACTCTTCCCTCAATTGGCGCCTGATATCATCAGCGCCGATCTCCGCTTCGATTTCACTCTTGATCGTTGCCAGACTGCGCTTCAATCGACCCAACCACAAGGAAAGCGTTCGGATGGTCTCGGGAAGCTTTTCAGGTCCGATAACCACCAGAGCGATGACGCTGACCAGCAGTAATTCCGGGAATCCGATGTCGAACATGTTGAAATTGGAAGTGAGGTGCTTTGACTAGCTTTTTTGGCTAGGTTCGGAGTTTACCTGGTCATTGGCATTGAGGGGGTTCACCGATAAGGACTCCTGTCGTTGATCCTCGATGCTGCCCGACTCATCGTTGCCTCCCATAGCCTTGCGGAATCCTTTGATGGCCGAGCCAAGATCGCTGCCGAGATTCTTCAGCTTCCTGGTGCCAAATAACAGCAGAACGATGGCCAGAATGACTATCAGTTCTGTAATACCAAATCCGCCGAACATCGGTAATCTCCTTTGATATCCGTCCAACCTGACCGAAGTCTGTATGTGGCTGTCGTTATCAACTAAGTGCTTGATCGTTCATTTTACCACATCGACCTCATGAACAAGCCAATTTCTCAGCCTGCCGTGGCATATGGCGCCAGCTAGCACACTTTGCACCCGGCTAGGGCTTTATAAACAGCCAGTAGATCCCAACGCTCCCCAGAATCCAGCTACCCAGAGGAATCGGCTGATTAAAGTCTCCTGCCACACCGGGAAACCAGGCCAGCAACAGTGACGCGATCAGCACAAGTCCGCCCAGTCTGGTAAACCGGCTTCGTTTGCGTTCCTGCGCGATTTCCTGACGCAGTTCCGTGACGATCTGCACCTGTCTTTGGTTGTACGATCCCAACTGTTTGAGTTCCTGCATGGCATCGTAGGCCAATTCGGGGATTTGCGGTAACTTCTCCAGCCACTCGGGTGCCTTCTCCCCTAACTGTTTGAGCATGGCGGCTGGACCAAACCGTTCACGCACCCACTTCTCCATAAAGGGCTTGGCAGTAGTCCAAAGGTTCAGTTCCGGATAAACCTGCCGACCCATTCCTTCGATATTGAGAAGCGTCTTCTGCAGCAATACCAACTGCGGCTGGATCTCCATGTTGAACTTTCGAGCAGTCTGAAACAGGTTCACCAGCACCCGCCCGAACGAGATCTCTTTGATGGGCTTCTGGAATACGGGTTCACACACGCTGCGAATGACGGTTTCGAACTGATGCAAGTCGGTATCCTTGGGCACCCAGCCGCTTTCGATGTGCAACCTGGCTACCTGCCGGTAATCCCCGTTGAAGAAAGCCAACAGATTTCTGGCAAGATAGGATTTGTCCTCTTCTGATAACGAACCAATAATGGCGCAGTCGAGTGCGATGTATTGAGGATTATCCGGCCGATCCCTGGATATAAAGACGTTCCCCGGATGCATATCCGCATGAAAGAAGTTGTGCTCAAAGACCTGGGTGAAGAAGATCTTCACCCCCAGGTTGGCCAGCTTCTCGAGGTTGACGTCATTCTCCCGCAGCGTATTCACGTCTCCCACACCAATGCCGTGAATTCGTTCCATCACCATGACATTCCGGCGCGTCAGATCCCAGTGAATCATAGGAATATAGAGCTCGTCCGAGCCTTCCCAGTTCTTTCTAAGTTGGGTGGTATTGGCGGCCTCCAGTTGCAGATCCAGTTCATCCAGAATGGTATGCTCATAATCCCTAACAATATCCGCAGGGCGCAATCTCCTACCATCCTGCCACAGCCTCTCCGTTAGCCTGGCGACAAGAAACATCACTCGCAGATCCTGACGGATGGTCTTCTCAACATCAGGTCGAATGACCTTGACGATCACCTCGCTACCGTCACTCAGACAAGCAGCATACACTTGAGCAACAGACGCAGACGCCAACGGCTCATCGTCAAACTGTGCAAACAGGGACACGATCTCCCCCTCAAGCGCCTTCTCAATAATCTCCTTGGCCTCGCGGGTCGAAAACGGCGGTACCTGATCCTGCAGCTTCTGCAATTCATTCGCGATCTCATCCGGAAACAGATCTCGCCGCGTAGACAGGAGCTGCCCAAACTTTATAAACACTGGCCCCAGCTCCTCGAGCGCAAGTCGCAGGCAAGCGCCCCCCGATACGCCCGGCTTAGGCAGCAGACGAATCAAAGCAAGAATGCCCCGCGCCCAGAACGGGAACCGATATTGCGCAGGCAGCAACAGATCCAGGCGATGCTTCGCCACGACCATCACAATCCTACACAGCCGAACGAATAACACCCCTCACACCCTCACAACTAACAGACCAAAAGAGGCCCTACCGTAGTCGCCTACCACGGCTTAACTCCTCGATGAATAGCCACGATGCCATCCATCAAATTGTGATACAGACAATCGGTATAACCAGCCTCAACAAGCATCTCTTCCAACGTCTCCTGATCCGGATGCATTCGAATAGACTCCACCAGGTACCGGTAACTGTCCGCATCTTTCGTCACCCACTTGCCCACCTTAGGCCACAACGTCGAATACAGGTCATACACTTTCTTCGTCACATCATGTCGTGGCGTCGAAAACTCCAACACCAGCAACCGCCCCCCAGGTTTGAGCACATTCAACATCGTCCGCAGAGCCTTCTCTATCCGACTGAAATTACGCAACCCAAACCCGATCGTAATACAGTCAAAGTAGCCATCCGGAAACGGCAATTCCTCCGCATCAGCCTGAACATACAACAGATTCCCCGCCAACCCCTGATTGATCAACTTATCCCGCCCAGCGGCCAACATCGATTCGTTGATATCACACAAAACCACCTGTCCCTCACCCCCAACCAAAGGCGACAGCCGCCGCGCAATATCCCCAGTCCCGCCAGCAAGATCCAATATCCTGTGTCCCTGCCGAGCCCCACTCATCTCCACCGTAAAATTCTTCATCGCCCGGTGCACACCCAGAGACATCAGATCATTCATCAGATCATACTCATCCACCACAGCATTAAACACGCGCCGCACATACTCCACCTTCTGCGCCACATCCACCGTCTTAAGCCCAAAGTGCGTCGTATTCTCTTCCTGCGCCATCTCTCATTCTGCTCGACAAGGGGATCACCATTCTACAGAGTCAGGTCTTGAATCTGAACTAGTTTGATCACGAGAACGCCTCTGGACAGGCATGTTTTTTGGAGTCTGTTGTTCTAATGGTTTTGGGCAGCAACCGGCCAGGAGCGGGTCCAGGTAGTGACCCCTCCCTCCTGGCCAAACGCTGAATAGTAGAATCAGAAGAGCAATCCCTAAAGGATATACCTACTCAGATCGTTGTCTTTGACCAGTTCAGCAAGATGCTCATCCACATACTGGGCATTGATTTCCACGCATTGCTCCTGGTTCGAACCCAAATCTCCCGCGTCGAAAGACACGTCCTCGAGTAGCCTCTCCAATACTGTGTGCAGCCTTCGGGCGCCGATGTTTTCAGTATTCTCATTGACTTGCCACGCCACCTCGGCGATTCGGGTCAAGCCGTCCGGGGTGAAGTGCAGCTCCATGCCCTCGGTGCCCAGTAGCGCCTGGTATTGCTCGGTGAGAGAGGCGTCGGGTTCGGTTAGGATGCGGTTGAAATCTTCTACAGTCAGGGCGTTGAGCTCGACTCGGATTGGTAGGCGGCCCTGTAGTTCGGGGATGAGGTCGGAGGGTTTGCTGACGTGGAATGCGCCGGAGGCTATGAACAGGATGTGGTCCGTGCGGATCATGCCGTATTTGGTGGAGATGGTGCAGCCTTCTATGAGTGGTAGAAGGTCTCTTTGGACGCCTTCTCTGGATACATCGGCACCGGCGTGCTCCGCCCTTTTGGCTACCTTGTCCAACTCGTCGAGGAAGACGATGCCGGTTTGCTCTACGGCTTCTACCGCTTGGAGTTTGATGTCGTCCTCGTTGATCAGTTTGGACGCCTCTTCCTCTTTTAGGTGCTTGAAGGCGTCCTTGACCTTGAGTTTGCGGGTCTTGGTCTTGCCGTTGGAAAGGTTGGAGAACATGTTTTGTAGCTGGCTGGTCATCTCCTCCATGCCCGGTGGCGCCATGATCTCGACGCCCACGGAAGCGGCAGCAAGATCTATTTCGATCTCCTTGTCGTCCAGTTTTCCCTCGCGGAATTTCTTGCGGAAGATCTGGCGGGTAGTCGATTCGCCATCTTGATCCTCCTGTTGGATCACGGATCTGGCCTGCGGTAGAAGGGTGTCCAGAATTCTCTCCTCGGCGGCATCTTCAGCTCTGGGCTGAACCTTCTTGACCTGATCTTCGCGCAGGAGTTTGACGGCGACGTCGATGAGGTCTCTGACGATGGACTCCACATCTCTGCCCACGTAACCCACCTCAGTGAACTTGGTAGCTTCCACCTTTATAAAGGGTGCGCGGGCAAGTTTGGCGAGGCGTCGAGCGATCTCTGTCTTGCCGACACCGGTGGGTCCGATCATGAGGATGTTCTTGGGTGCGATTTCTGCGCGCATGTTTTCGTCAAGCTGCATGCGTCGCCAGCGGTTGCGCAGGGCGATGGCGACCGCTCGCTTGGCATCGGACTGACCGATGATGTGCTTGTCCAACTCGTGAACGATCTCTCTGGGCGTCATTTTTGACATGGGTTGTCCTGAGGCAGCCGTCTAGTCACTGTAGTCCAGTTCCTCAATGGTGCGATTGTGATTTGTGTAGATGCAAATGTCCGCTGCTATGGATAGACCTTTTTCAACGATGTCTCGAGCACTCAGATCGGTGTTGTCGAGCAGTGCGCGGGCTGCCGCCTGGGCGAAAGGGCCCCCGGATCCGATGGACATCAGACCGTCTTCCGGTTCGATGACATCGCCGTTACCTGTGACGATCAGGGAGTAGTCGCGGTCCGCAACCAGCAGTAGCGCTTCGAGGCGCCGCAGAGCCCGGTCGGTGCGCCAGTCCTTGGCCAATTCCGCTGCCGCCCGCAATAGTTGGCCCTGGTGTTTTTCGAGTTTGGCTTCAAATCGTTCGAACAGGGCGAAGGCATCTGCTGTGCCGCCGGCAAACCCTGCGATGACGCGGTCCTTGTACTGCAGCCTTCTGACTTTGCGGGCGTTCCCTTTTATGACTGTGTTGCCCATGGATACCTGGCCGTCTCCTCCGATCACAACGTGGTTGTTGCGTCGCACGGACAGGATGGTTGTTGCCTCGAATTGTTCCAATGGTCGATCCTCATCAGCGATGTACCCGGTCAAACGGGTGCAAAGGCCAAGATTGGGGTGAAAACCAGCTAATTCAAGGGTCGTCGCTCGACAGCCTGAGCGCTATGGACTCGATCTCCGCTTCGGCCAGCTTGCCCTGAACCTGATTCAGCTCGCGATCCGTTAGTAGCGGTCCTACCAGGACTCGGTGGCGCAGTTCTCCGCGCACCACGATCTCTTTGGTATACACTTCTAATCCAAGCAGGATCAAAGTTGCTCGCATGCGATCAGCATCCTCGACATTGCTGAATGATCCGGTTTGCAGGACGTAACGAGTGGGCTCGGCATTCTTGACCTCCTCGGGCTCTTCAACGACCGGCACTTCGTTCTTTGGAAAGATCTCATAGAACTGGAAAGGAGTCTTCTTCTTGGTGACCTCGGGAGCGGTGACGTTGGGCGTCGGCTCCTCACCTGCGAGTTGCTCCGGTAAGGTCTGCGGCGCGAACTCTGCCAGGTAGATGAGGAAGGCCAAGAATAGCCCGGAGACCATGCCTGTGAGGAACCACACCCATGTTGGTATCTGAGACTTCATCGGTCGTCGACTTTGTGCAACTCTCTTAGCGTAATCCATGAGGCCATGTGTTAGCGATCATCTCGATTCTCGGAGTGGCGACTCCAGGAGTGGCGACTCCCGGAGTAGCGACTCGCGGATTGACGTCCCGGACTGGGCGTCCCGGACTGCGCGTCCCCAACAGTCTCTCATCTAACATAAATTAGGTGGTTGATATCATAAAGGATTTTT
>CEPV01087737.1_pt1 | contig 28935 bp, 32 predicted proteins | sample 530451 | NCBI WGS metagenome assembly CEPV01 (sample SAMEA2620097, study PRJEB7988) | marine metagenome | isolation source: saline water (ENVO:00002010), including
ACTGTCCCGGCGCCGATAAACCCAGTCACTCGAGGAGTATTCCTAACTACATACCAAGAATCATCAGTCACAATCATTTCAACCAAGACATATCCAGGATAAACTTTTTCTTCTTCAATCACTCGCTTGCCTTTCTTAATCTTAATCTTTTTTTCAGTCGGCACTAAAATACTAAAAATCTTATCCTCCATATTCATTGATTCAATACGCTGCTTTAAATTACGGGCGACCGCCTCTTCATAGCCAGAATATGTATGGAGCACATACCAATTTCTCCCTTGTTGTATTTGTTTAGGCATGATTTGTTTTGTCTAAATTTATGAAATAAATTTAGTTACAAAATTATCAGTCGCCTCAGGCGACTAAGGTTTGCTATCTGGTCGCCTGGGGCGACCAGAGCAAGCCCTTACAAAATAAATTCATTTAATAACCAACCGAACAAAAAGTCCAGACCGCCTAGAAAAGCTGCTACGGCCAGAGTCAAGCCAATAACAAGCAAAGTATGCTTAATGGTGTCTTGGCGGGTAGGCCAAGTGACCCGTTTTAGTTCCAGACGGACTTCCTTAAGAAACTTTATCGCTTTTTTAGGTAATTGATTAATTTTCATTTATTTAAAAAACCCCTCAAGGGCATTGCCCTTACATTATTCTAATTCTATGACAGTGTCAAGTTTCAAGATTAAATATCAAGATTCTTAACATTCTTAGCATGAATCTGAATAAATTTCTTTCGAGGGGCTACCTCATCACCCATTAAAACATCAAAAATCTTATCAGCTTCTTTAGCATCATCAATCGTTATTTGTTTCATAACCCGATTCTTTGGATCCATCGTAGTTTCCCATAGTTCATCCGGATTCATCTCGCCCAGTCCTTTGTAGCGTTGGATATCAACTCCTTCTTTGCCCAAAGAAGTCATAATCTTTGTTTTATCAGCTTCGGTATAGCCATATTTAATTTGTTTACCCTTTTTCATTTTATAGAGGGGAGGTTGAGCAATGTATAAATAGCCTTTTTCAATAATTTCTGAGAAATAGCGGTAGAATAAGGTTAAAAGCAACGTATTAATATGTCGGCCATCAACATCTCCATCCGACATCATAATAATCCGATGATATCTTAACTTATCAATATTAAAATCATCAGCAATGGCTGTACCTAAAGCGATGATTAATGACTTAATTGTATCAGAGGTTAAGGCCCGGCTTAAACGAGCCTTTTCTACGTTAAGAATCTTACCGCGCAAAGGAAGAATCGCCTGGAATCTTCGGTCCCGTCCCTGTTTGCTCGAGCCGCCGGCGCTATCGCCTTCAACCACATAGAGCTCGGACTCAGCTGGATCGCGACTGGAACAATCAGCCAGTTTCCCCGGCAAAGCCAACCCTTCCATAACTCCTTTACGAATAACTGTTTCCCGAGCTGCTTTGGCTGCTTGACGAGCCTTGGCTGCCAAAAGCGTCTTTTCCATAATTGCCTTAGCATCTTGAGGGTTTTTTTCTAAAAATTCTTCTAAGCCATCAGCCATAACCGTTTCTACGATGCCTCGCGCTTCAGGATTGCCTAAACGAGCCTTGGTCTGCCCTTCAAATTGAGGCTCTCTTAATTTAACGCTAATCACGGCGGTGATGCCTTCACGAACATCATCACCGCTTAGTTTGTCTGCGCCATTTTTACCATTGTTCTTTAAATAGCCGTTCTTTTTAGCATAATCATTCAAAGTTCTAGTTAAAGCAGTTCTAAAACCGGTGATATGCATCCCTCCTTCGCCCGTATAGATATTATTAGCAAAACCTTCTTCATATCCCTGAAGGTCATTAGTATATTGAAAGGCAACTTCAACCAGCATGTCTTCCTGTGTTTTAGAAACATAAAAAACATTATCATGCCTAACTTCTTGGTCGCGATTAAGGTATTTAACATAAGAAATAATGCCGCCTTCAAAGTAAAAAGCGTAATTTTTATAGGGTTGGCTTCTCTCATCTTTAACAATTATCTTAATTCCTTTAGTTAAATAGGCCTGTTGGCGCAAACGCTTTAATATTTTAAACCATTTAAAGCTAATTGTTTTAAAAACCTGCGGGTCTGGTTCAAAAGTGATAACTGTGCCAGTGCCGCTGCATTTTTTTACTTTCTTAACATTGGCCTTAGCTTTGCCTCGCGCATATTCCTGGACATAAAGACCGCCCTGGCGACAAACCTCTGCCTTGGTCCAAACTGATAAAGCATTGACAACCGAAACACCAACTCCATGCAAACCGCCAGCAATCTTATACGAATCCCCGCCAAACTTGCCTCCGGCATGAAGCGTACACATAACTGTTTCTAAAGTAGATTTTTTAGTTTGGGGATGCTTGGCCGCGGGAATGCCTCGTCCATTATCGCTAACCCTAACCCGATTATCTGGCAGCAAAGTTAACTCTATTTCTGTGGCAAAACCAGCGCTGGCTTCATCAAGACCATTATCAATAACCTCCCAAATCAAATGATGAAGGCCGTCAATGCCGGTGGAACCAATATACATACCCGGTCGTTTTCTGACCGGTTCAAGCCCCTCTAAGACATAAATGTCTTTTGCTTCATATGATGTTTGTTTTGTCATATATTTAAACTCCGACGCCTTGGTCGGAGTCCGACTTAACGTCGGACTTCCCAACCACCTTCCTGCTCCAATGTCTTAATAATCTTGTCCTGTAACTTATTAACCTCTTTATCAGTTAAAGTTCGCTTATTGGATTGAAAAATAATATGGAAAGCTAAGTTCTTTTTACTGCCGGGCACACCATCCCCTTGATACATATCAAACAAATCAACATCTCGGATTAAAGGACCGCCCGCCGCATGAATTAAATTAAGCGCCTCAATAACTTTAGTTCCTTGATCAACTAAAAGAGAGATATCTCTAACTATGGCTGGGTATTTAGAAGGCGGCAGATAAGTTCTTTCTTCGGTCGCTAGCTCAACTAGTTTTTCAAAATTAATTTCAAAAGCGCTTTTATCAAGCCAGCCCAATAAATCATTCCCAACTTTAATTTCTGCCTTTCCATCTGGACCATCATTATACCAAATATCACTAATACCCAACCTATTCAATAAGGTATCAATCACTCCTTTGAGTCGGTAAAAATCATCAGGCTCAAGAATCCCAGCCAGTTTTTTCTCCTCTTTAATCTGTTTTTGACCTAAGTTAAAAACCTGGCCGATTTCAAACAACCTTACCCTTTCAAAATATTTCTTATTCTCCTTAACATTTTTAATCAAAAGAGGGATTAAACTTGACCTTAAATAATTTTGTTCTTGGCTGATTGGATTAAGCAACTCAATCAAGCCCAACTCATCCTTGTTAACCAAGGAATAATTATATGCTTCGCTAAAGCCGAGATTAGCTAAAATATCTCTGACTTTATTGGAATAAATTAAATCTTCGCTTTTTTTAGCTGGGATTAAGGTTGCCTTAGGCAACTGACTGGGAATTTTGGCAAAACCATAAATCCGGCCGATTTCTTCAATCAAATCTTCCGGAATAGAAACATCTATTCGTCGCGTCGGAACAGTTACTTCTAATTGATCGTTGTTTATTTTTACTTGAAAATCTAATCTTTTTAAAATGTTAATAATTTCATTCTTAGGAATAACAATACCTAATAAGCTTTTAACCTGATCTAGACTTAGTTTTACCTTCTTAGGTCCAACCTTATCCGGATAAATATCAACTATTCCTTTAAGCGCCTGACCGCCAGTAATTTCTTGGATTAAACTGACGGCCATATCAATGGCTGGTTTAGTTAAATTAGGGTCCAGTTGGTTTTCAAAGCGCCAAGAAGCGTCAGTTTTTAATTTAAGCTTTTGAGATGTCTGTCTGATTGATAAAGCAGAAAAATTAGCTGATTCTAAGATGACTCTTTTGGTATTTTTATCAATTTCCGGACCTTGGCCGCCCTTAATCCCAGCAATACAAACTGGTTTTTTCTGGTCAGCAATGACTAAAATACTTTCGTCTAAATCGTACTTTTCTTTATCCAAAGTAACAATCTTCTCTCCTTTTTTAGCTAGACGGATAATAAGCGTCTTTTGATCAAGCTTGTCTGCGTCAAAAGCATGCAGGGGCTGGCCCGTTTCCAGCATAGCGTAATTAGCAATATCAACTATGTTATTAATCGGCTTTAATCCGCAAACCTTAAGTCGCTCCTGAATCCATTGAGGCGAAGGGTCAACCTGGATATCAACTACTGACCGAACCGTATAGCGAGGGTTAAGTTTTTTATCCTCAACCTCTACTTTAATTAAATCGCTAACTGGTTGATTATTCTCTTTAATTTTCTTGCCATAATCAATCTGATTCAAGGGAATTTTTAATAAAACAGATATTTCCCGGGCAATGCCTAAATGACTCAAGCAATCATGAGCCCGATTAGGCAAAATATCAATATCCAAAACCCAGTCAGATCCATCTTTTTTAACTTGTTCCACTTCAAAAGAATGAAAAGTTAACAAATCAGCCAACTTATCTGGACTGGGTAATTTTTTATCAAAAAATGATTGTAGCCAATTATATGATATCTTCATAGTTAGAACTGTTTTAAAAGTCTTAAATCATTGGTAAATAGTAAGCGAATATCGTCAATTTGGTATTTAATCATAGCTAAACGGTCTAAGCCAATGCCAAAAGCAAATCCCTGATAATTATTTGCCTTATACCCAACTGTTTTAAAGACATTAGGATGAACCATGCCCGCCCCCATGATTTCCAGCCAGTTCTTGCCTTTTCTTTTAACATCAACTTCAAAGCCCGGTTCAACAAAAGGAAAATAGCTGGGACGCAAGCGAATTTTAACATCAGTATGATAAAATTGCTTAAAAAACTCTTCAATCACTCCTTTAAAATTAGCGGCGGAAACATCTGAGCCAACCATCAATCCTTCCACTTGATGGAAAATCACATCATGCGAAGCATCAGTTGCCTCATGACGATAACAGCGACCGGGAACAATAATTCTCAAAGGCGGATTATTCTTTTCCATATAGCGCGCCTGCACCGGCGAAGTATGAGTTCTTAAAAGCAAGTCTAAATCCTTTAACCAAAAAGTATCCCAAAGATCCCGAGCCGGATGATTCTTAGGCACATTCAAAGCATCAAAATTGTAATAATCAGTTTCCACTTCCGGACCATTAGCCACGGTAAATCCCATTGATTGAAAAATCTCTTCAACCTGACGCTGGACTAAAGTAATCGGATGAAGATGGCCTTGAGGCATAGGAACACCGGGCGCAGTCACATCAAGCCACTCTTTTGGTAGCTCGTATTTTGTATCTCGTATTTTGTATTTTTTTTGCTCTAAAATATTCTCTATTTCTTTTTTTATTTGATTAGCCAGTTTGCCTTGAGTGGCTCGTTCTTTAGCTGACAAATCCTTCAAGGAACGCAAAACTTGGGTCAACTCTCCCTTGCGACCAAGATACTGACGAAAGACTTTTTCCAAAGAATTTAAATCCCCTGCCTGCTTAATCTCTGCTATCGCTTTTTGTTTTAATTGTTTAAGCATGTTTAAATTATTTTCTGGCTAGCCACCATTCAGCTGAACCAACAATACTAACTAAGATTAATAAATACCACCAAGCTAAAATACGCTGACTTTGTAAGATTAAAACGGCGATTAAAATAACTGCCAAAAACAGACCTTGGCGAAAAGAAATCTCTAAATAGTGGATTAATCGGTTAGTTGACAATTGAATTTTTCTTTTAAAAGAAAAACGCCGAATCAACCAGCCAGTTAAAGTAAAAAAACCAGCCGTACTAATGAACAAAGTTAAGTAGAATAAAATGAAAACAGAAGAATCAGATGAAAAAGGGTTAAAGTAAATTAAAATAGCCACCAAACAAACACTGGCTAACAAACTAGCTAAAACCAATCCCGCTAAGTATACCGGTAAGTTCATATCTATTTATATTTTACTATATCTATCCCATCAAAGCAAGCTTGCCATAAGATAATTTATGATATATAATAGCGAGGCGGGGTGGAGCAATGGAAGCTCGCGAGGCCCATAAGTTAAATTGTGGCCCAGAATGGTAACATTTTGTGGAAAAATTCTCTAAACTGCTGGGAAGCCGTTAGGATTAATTCTCGGTAATCAGCAGCCAAGGTCGCCTTAGGTGACAAGGTTCAGAGGCCATAATGGGAACTGCCTAATATATTAATTAGGTAGATGGTATGGTCCAATCCATTCGGAAACAAATGGTTAATATGCATGAACCTCGAGGTTGCCGGTTCGAATCCGGCCCCCGCAACAAAATTATGCACAGTTAACAATTGAATAATTTTCGAACCTCCTGTATAATATAAATATATCTAATAATAGGAGGTTTATTTATGGCAAAATTTAAAGAGAAAATTAAAGCTAGAGGATTACGTCAGAAAGGACAAAGCATAAAGGAAATTGCTAAAAAACTTAAGGTATCAAAAAGCAGTGTAAGTATTTGGTGTAGAGATATTCAACTCACAAGAAATCAGATAGCGCTACTCGATGAAAAACAACTGAAGGGAGGATACAAAGGAAGAATAAAAGGAGCTAAAATACAAAGAAAGAAATATTTAAAAAAAGTAAAAGAGCTTGAAAAAGAAGGGTTTGATCAAATTAAAAAATTAAGCAGAAAAGATATATTAATAGCTGGAATAGCATTATATTGGGGCGAAGGAAATAGAAAATGGCATATTTCTGGCTTTGGAAACTCTGATCCAAAAATGATAAAATTTATAATATTCTGGTTTAAAAATATATTAAATATTGATAAAAAAAGATTATCGTTACACGTAGGTATAAATCAGATACATAAAAATAGAGTCAAAAAAGTAGAAAAATATTGGTCAAGAATAACTAATATTCCAGAAAATCAATTTACCAAAGTTACTTTAAGAAAAGTTAAAAATAAAAAAATCTATAAAAATCACGATAATTATTACGGAACTTTACATATAAGAATACGTAAAAGCTCAGATTTACAACACAAAATTCATGGATTAATTAATGCTCTTGCACAAAGAAAAAAGTATTAATAATTAAAATGGCGGCGTAGCTCAGTGGTTAGAGCGATCGGATCATAACCGATGGGTCGGGGGTTCAAATCCCTCCGCCGCTACTGAAATGGGGATGTAGCATAGTCCGGTCCAATGCGCCTGCTTGTCACGCAGGAGATCATGGGTTCAAATCCCATCATCCCCGCCAGATGAGATAAAAACCTCCCCTTGATTGGGAGATTTTTATTTTCGGTGGTATAATTAAAATATGAAACATAAACCAAAATTAATCATTATTACAGGTCGACCAGGTTCAGGTAAAACCACACTTTCCAAAGAGCTGAGTAAACTTATTTATTTTCCAGTTGTAAATCGCGATGAAATAAAAGAAGGTTATGTAAGCACATTTAACATTAAACACGATAAACTTCCAAAAGAAACTAATAAAATTGCAACAGGAATATTTTTCAAGAACATTAAGTTTCTTTTATCAAATAATGTCTCTGTAATTGCTGAAGCCGCGTTTCAACATAAAGTATGGAAACCAGAAATTACTGAATTTAAAAAGTATGCTGACATTTTCATTATCATCTGCATTGTTGATGCTCAAATAGCTGCAAAACGTCATTTAAAGAGAGGATTAGATGACCCCAAAAGAGAATTTTACCACGGTGATAATAGAGTTACTCATTTCAAAAAAACTGGTGAGTTTTTACCTGCTGGAAAATGGGAGCCACCATCAATTAATGCTCCCACTATGAAAGTCTCGACATTAAAGGGTTATCGTCCGGGTCTAAAGAGTATCAGAAAATGTATCACTAAAAATCATTAATATTAAAAAGAAAACTCGGCTCGAAGCTTAAATAAAAAAGAAAAACACTTATATGAACAAAAAACTTAAGATTCCAAAATTTAAAAATGAAGATCAAGAAAGAGATTTTTGGTCTAAAGTTAATCTTAACGAATATTTTAAAGCTGATGATTTTGAATCAGTTTCTTTTAGTAACTTAAAACCAAGCTCTCGCTCTATCTCTATTAGACTGCCAGAATATATTTTAGTCCGCCTTAAAGAAAGAGCTAACGCCTTGCAAGTGCCATATCAATCTCTAATTAAACAATATATTGCTAAGGAACTTTTTATAAAATAACTTTTCCCTAAAAGTTTTCCTACTTGTCCGCCTTTGGAGGATTATCCCCGCCTGCAACGCTTGCGCTAGCATGGCGGGCAGGCCGAGTAACCCCGCATTAAAAAGCCGCCAAACTGGCGATTTTTTTCAAAAACAAGCTAATCAATATTTAAAAAAACAGATAAAGTAAAAGGTTCTAAATTAATATTTTCTAAAACAAAAAAGCCAGTATTAACTGGCCTTTTAAAATAGAAATGCTCACTAAACCTTATTTAAAAAATATTGGCACTTCCAGCGCATCATCATTCTCAGGCAATCCAGAAGGATTATCTCTTCTTAAAATCAAAGTTCCGTTATCATATAATTGAGGCTTTTTAAAATCAAACCTTGCTTTAAATTCTACAAAATCTTCAGTCATCCAATTACCTTGAGCCATGGCATATCCTTCAGCAATAATTAAACCATCCCAATCCGTTAAAACAACTGGAAAGTCTCCTTCAAAAAACCATGAGCCCCTAGCCTGCCCCTCTATATCCAAAGGACTTTCTATCGCTTGATTGGGCCGAGGATAACTGATAATAATCAAATCCATTTTTTCCATCTCATTGCCAATATCTTCAACAAATACCTTGTCTCCAGAAGCTCGACACTGCCTAGGATAGCTTTCCATGACTGGATAACCGGCTTTAGCGCAATCAGCAAAACTATTAATCTCTCCACAGCCCGTTTCAGGCGGCGCATTACTAGGCGCGCCATGTTTAACCCATTGATCATCAAGACAAATCCAATCATCTTCACTTCCGCCAATCAAAAACCTAATAGCAAAAACTGCTAAAATGATTAAAAAGATTAACCCAGCTATTTTTAAAATCTTATTCATATTTTCATTATAGAATTAATAAGAATATCGATCAACCACCAAGCCAGATTTGTCTTTTAGAATAATGGTATCGTTATCATCATCCAAAAAGTCAATCGACATATTTAGAAAAATCCGCCATTCATCCTCAAGAAAATCTATATCCTGATAATAATCTGAATAACATTGACCATAATTAAATGTCTCATTTAAGAATCCAGTACATTCGCTATCAATGATAATCACTAAATCATCAGAATAATCCGGTATTTCGCAGCTGCTTAAATTATTAATAAAGCTCTGACAAGCATTTGATAAATGATCGTATTCTGAATTGATTAAATCAGGACAATGTTCATCCAAAGAAGGATCATATTGATCTGATTGATCTAAATAACCAGTACATTTATTAGTCAAAAAATTAATTCCATCCGGACTTACCCCCATTGAAACAACCGCTTGATCTCCATCAGCTAATTCAATATTGACTTCAGTACCGCTAGAAAAAGGATATTTCAACCTCTTAATTGCCTTAGAAAAAGTCTTTGTTTCCGTATCGCTGGATAAGGTCCAACCAGTAATATTAATTGTTTCGTCTCCATCGTTGCGTAATTCTAAATAATCATCGGTAAAATTACTTTCCTTGGCATTAACATTGCTGATTTCCACTTTCTGATAGTAAGCAGAAACACCTAATTGAAAGCTAACCGAAGCTGGACTGGGGTCATAATATCCTTGCTCATTCTTAGACCGGACAAAAAAAGTATATTGACCACCCTCTTCTAAACCATACTCTTCAGTATAATCAGCGCCTTGATTAATCCAATCAGTATCATGACCAGCTAAATAAGTTTCAAAATCAAGCTCGCTATTTTCTCCTAAAGGATTAGTCCCGGTATATCTAAATTCAACTCGCCCATTATCCAAAATCTCATTCTGGTTTGGTCCACCCAAAATGGCGGTTTCTGGATATCTGTTTGACTCTGATAAAGTCAAATTATCCCCTTGATCAATATTTTCTAAATCATCTTGATCAATATCAATAATATATCTCCAGCCAAAATTATTACCCTCAAAAGTGGCTGGGTTAGGAATCCAGCGACGCTTACCTAATTCAATCAAATAAACAGCTGAACCGGAACCCCTTAAAAGAGACCCTTCGGGATAATCATCATACTTATCCCAATCCTCTCCCAAAGGATAGCCGGCCACAACCGAATTAGAATAAGTTTTAATATTCTGCCACTTAAATCTAAAATGATCAAAAGTTTCCGGATCAGGAATCCAATGACGAACTCCATTTTCTAAAATATATACTTGGGGAGTACTGCCTTTAATTAAGTCGGCTTTGGGTAAATAAGCATCACCGCCCCAGACCTTAGCCTGATTAGATGCGATTAATATTAAGAATAAAACCAGGATTATTAAAATAAAGATTGCTTTTGTTTGCTGCATATTTTTTTAATTTAAATTACTTCTAAATCTTCAAAAGCTCTTTGATAAATTTCAATGACTCGTTTGGCTTCGTGCCGCTTTAATTGAAAATCAGGTTCATGAGCCAATCGGTTGCGAACTTTATGGGCCTGCCAAACTTGATCAATATTAGCTATTTGAGCCGGAGTGATTTGCTTTAAACGCTCGCCCATATCTTCTCCTTGATAGCCCATCTTTTTAAGTAAATTATCAAAAATCTTATCTGCTTCAATCACGGCCAGCTTATACCCCGCTTCATCTTCGCTCTCTAATCTAGCTACGACTGATTGCCATTGCTGGCTAATAACTTTTTTAGGCAAACCAGGCGCCGCAACGCTTTCAACAATCATTTCTAGAGATTTTTGAATGTTTTTTCTAATCTTAAAAATTAAAAGAATAATTGATATTAAGAAGAAAAAAGAAATAATCAAAGAAAGAATTCTTAAAATAGAAATAGTTTGAGGCCAATCAATTGAAATAAGGTAGGAATACAAAGAATCGTAAGCCCCAATTAACCCCTTTTTAATATCAGCTAAAAGTAAATCCATAAATACATCTTAAGAAAGATTTTCGTAAACTTGCCCGACTTGGAGCGCTTGTTCATCTTCAAATTGATTACCAATAATTTGTAAACCAACTGGCAGCTTACCAATCTGGCCGCAAGGAATAGAAATAGCCGGCAAACCGGCTAATTTGGCCGGGATAGTATAAATATCAGCCAGATACATTTCTATTGGATCATCCATTTTTTCACCGAGTTTAAAGGCTGGAGTGGACGCCACCGGCGTCATCAAAACATCAACTTTTTCAAAAGCTTTAACAAAATCCTGTTTAATCAAAGTCCTTACTTTCTGGGCTTTAAGATAATAGGCGTCATAATAGCCAGCTGATAAAACATAGGTACCCATCATAATCCTCCGTTGAACTTCATAACCGAATCCTTTTTGACGAGTTCTTAAATATCCTTGTAAAAGATTATCAGCTTTTTCTGACAAGCCATATTTTATCCCGTCATAACGAGCTAGATTAGCCGATATTTCAGCCGGGCCGATGATATAGTAGCAAGGCACCGCATACTCAGTATGAGGCAAACTGACTTCCACAATCTGAGCGCCCATTTTCTCATATTGAGCGATGGCTTTTCTAACTAATTTTTCTACTTGAGAATCAATCCCTCCAACAAAATATTCCTTAGGCACACCGATCTTCGTATCTCGTAGCTCGTAGCTCGTATTTTGCACTTCGTATTCTTTGTCTATGCTGGTAGAATCTTTATCATCCTTACCCTGAATCGCTTCAAAAACTAGCTTAGCATCCTCTACGGTTTTAGTTAAAGGGCCGATTTGGTCTAAAGAAGAAGCATGAGCCATTAAACCATAGCGAGAAACCCGGCCATAGCTTGGACTTAAACCAACTACCCCGCAAAAACTAGCTGGCTGGCGGATAGAACCGCCCGTATCTGACCCTAAAGAATAAACACAACTATCAGTTGCTACGGCCGCGGCTGAACCGCTGGAGCTGCCTCCGGGCACTCTGGCTAAATCATGAGGATTTTTAGTTGGCCCAAAAGCAGAATTTTCTCCGGAACCGCCCATGGTAAATTCATCTAAATTAGTCTTGCCAACAATAACCGCATCAGCCTTTTTCAATCTTTTAATAACGGTAGCGTCATAAGGAGCAATATAGTTTTCCAGGATTTTTGAACCACCAGTACATTTAATCCCTTCAACTAAAATAGCATCTTTAACTGACACGGGAATGCCAGCTAAGAGACCGATTTCTTCCTGGTTGGCGATTTTCTTATCTACTTTCCGAGCCTGGTTTAAAGCTAATTCATCAGTAATGGTTAAATAAGCATTAAGCTGGTCATGCTTTCTAATCTGAGTTAAAGCCGCCTCAGCCAATTCAAAAGCTGAATACTCTTTCTTAATCAACCCTTGATGAGCTTGTTTAATGGTTAATTTATTTAGCTCCATTATAACACGGCCTTTACTTTAATATAGTTATCTTTAGTTTGAGGGGCCAAATCCAACAACTTATCTACTTCCGGCTGGTTTTTTTTCTGCCCTTGGTCTGAACGAGTTGTATTTTCCAAGCCAGTTACTTGAGCGGTTGGCTTAACCTTATCAACTTTAACCTCTTCTAATTTATTAACAAATTCCAAAATAGACGCAAGTTCGCTTTTAAACTTTTTTTCTTCTTTTTTGCTAAGGCCTAACCGAGCAAGTTTAGCAATATGTTTTACATCAATCATATTTATTGGATTATACTTAAAAATTCTCTTTCTTTAATTACTTTTACGCCTAGTTTGCGAGCTTTCTGATACTTAGAACCCGGCTCCTGGCCAAGTACCAGATAGTCAGTATTTTTAGAAACTGAATTAGGAACATCTCCGCCTAATTGCCTGATTTTTGTTTTAGCTTGTTCCCGAGTCAGGCTATCCAATTCCCCGGTCAAAACAAAACTGCTCCCTAACAACTTTTTCTTAACTGGTTTTAATTTCTTAATTTCTAAACCAGAATTGATTAATCTTTTAATTAACTCGTGATGCTTCCTATTATTAAACCATTGCTCAATACTTTTAGCAACAATCTCGCCAACATCTTCAATTCTAGACAACTCTTTTAAACTAGTTTTAGCTAATTTATCTAGACTCCCAAAATAGCGAGCTAAAGCAATACTTGTTTCCTCGCCCACATGACGAATGCCTAAGGCAAAAATGAATTTAGCCAGTGAGATTTTTTTGCTTTGTTCAATCGCCTTAACTAGATTCTGGGCGGCTTTTTCAGCAAAACCCTCTAAGGGAATCAGATCGCCCAAACTTAAGGAAAAAAGGTCAGCCGCATTAGCAATCAACCCCTGGTCAATTAATTGATTAACAATCTGAGGGCCCAAACCTTCAATTCCAAAACCTTTGCGAGAAGCAAAATGAACAATCTGCTGTTTTTGGATTGACCGGCATGCTTTACTTACACAACGATGAACTACTTCTGCTTGAGGCCTTTTAACAGGACCTCCACAAACCGGACAGGTTTTAGGCATATTGAATTTCTTTTCCCGACCCGTCCTTAATTTTTTAATTACTTTAACCACATCAGGAATGACATCACCGGCCCGCTGAACAATGACCGTATCGCCCAGCCGAACATCCAACCTTTTGATTTCATCCGCATTATGCAAAGTAGCCCGAGTAATCAAAATACCGCCTAAATGAACTGGCTTTAGATAAGCCACCGGGGTCAAGGCGCCCGTCCGACCAACCTGAACAACAATCTTTTCAATAATGGTCGTAACTTCCTTAGCTGGAAATTTAAAAGCAACACTGCCCCGAGGCGCTTTGCCAACCACGCCTAACTTATCAAAGACCCGATTGTTATTAACACTGACTACAATACCATCAATCTGATAAGGCAGTTTTTCTCTTTTTTTCTTTATTTCCTCCCAAAACTTAACTGCTTGATCCAGATTTTTACAATGCTGGTCCAAACTGACCTGAAAGCCCAAGGCCTTAATAAGCTGATGTTTAATCTGATGAGTTTTCTGACCTAAATCTGTAACTAAATCATAAGCTAGAAAATCAAGCTGGCGCGAAGCGGCTACTTGAGGATCTAATTGACGAATAGAGCCGGCGGCTGTATTCCGAGGATTAGCGTACAAAGGCAAACCTTGCTTTTTGCGTTGTTGATTAATTTCGGCAAAAACCTTTTGGGCCATATATATTTCCCCCCGAATCTCTATTTCCCCCTGATTTAATAAAGCGTTAATTTTACCGGCAATATCTGAAGGAAGTTTCTGGTGGATTTCCAGTTTTAATGGGATAGAATTAATTGTTTTTAAATTTAAAGTAACATCTTCGCCCACTTTGCTATCACCCCGGGTTGATCCCTGAACCAAGATTCCTTTTTTATAGACCAAGGCAATAGCAAAACCATCTATTTTAAGTTCGGCGAAATAATCTAACTTTTCACTGGGTACTAATTTCTGAATCCGTTCTTGCCAAGCTTTAAATTCTTCAAGGTAAAAAACATCTTCTAGCGAAAGCATTCTTTTCCTATGACGCACCTTATTAAATTTATCCAAGGCCTGACCGCTAACTCTTTGAGTGGGCGAATCTGGAGTAATTAAATCAGGATAGACCTGTTCTAATTGATAAAGCTCATGCTTGAGTGAATCCCAGGCAGCATCGCTAATTTCCGGCTTATCTAAAACGTGATATTGATAGCTATGATGATTAATAGCCTGCCTTAATTTAGCTATTCTTTTCTTAGCTGCTTGTTTAGTCATAATGATAGTATAAGGTTTTAATAGATTTGGTTCAAGCAAGGCGCTTATTAATTTTGACTTCATAGCTAATTATTGATATAATAATTATACATGAAGACTTCTATGGTTGACAAAAATAAAGGAATTTTCTGGGATTATGATATAAAAGATACTGATTCTAATAATCCAGATTTTATGATATGGTTTTTAAGCCGCAAGCTTAGTTTTGGCGATTTAGATGGAATCAAAAAAAAGGATCTAAAAAAATTCCTTCAGCGGCTAGATATCAGCAATTCCCTTAAAGAGCTTTTTGTAAATTACTTAAACCAAAATGCCTGAAATAAAATTAAATAAACTGCAAATTGATATTCTTTCTTTCTGGGAAAAAGATAATTTTGCCCATAATTTTTATTGGACTGGCGGCACACTTTTAGCGTTTAAATATCTAAAACATAGAAAATCAATTGATTTAGATTTTTTTTCAGATAATCTTTTTACTAATGATGAATATTTGTCTTTTATAAATCGCCTGAAAAAAGTTTTAAATTGCCAAAAAATTACTATGACCTTAAGCTATAATCGCCGACAATATCTTATAACCAGAAAGTTGACAACTGCAAAACTGGAACTTGTGTATTTCCCATTTGCTAAAATAGAAGATAGAAAAATGCTTGAACAGTATTCTGTAAAAACTGATTCATTAACTGACATTATGGTAAATAAAATTCTATCAACCTATCAAAGAAATGAAGTAAAAGATATTTATGATCTCTATTTTTATTTCAAAAATAAGCCAAAATACAATCTACAAAAATTAACAAAACTGGTTGAAACAAAATTCGGCGTTAGTATTGAACCAATATTACTTTTGTCTAAAATTAACAAACTTACCAATAATTTAGATTCAATTACTCCACTACTTTTACAAAAACCAAAAAATTTAACTGAAAAAATAAAATTGTTTTTTCAAAAAGAATTTAATAAAATTGCCAGAGAAAAAATAAAATAATTATATTTATATAATATTATTTTATCTACTCGCCCCAAGGCGAGTTTTTAATTATTACAATATAATCATATCAAAAGCGCAGCTTGTCAGTGCTTGAAAAAATGATATACTAGAGTATAATTCTTAATTTTTAATTTTTAGACTCTATGAAATTTACTCATTTGCACGTTCATAGTCATTACTCTCTTCTAGATGGTCTAGCCAAAATAGACCAGATTTTAGATGCTTGCCAAGAGTTAAAAATGCCCTCCATCGCCCTAACTGACCATGGTTCCATGTATGGCTTAGTTGAATTTTACAAAAAAGCCAAGAAAAGAGGTGTGCGGCCAATTCTAGGCTGTGAAGCGTATGTAACTCCAGCCAGTATGCGCCAAAAAAGACCCAATGTTGATACCAAGCGCTATCATTTAATCCTTTTAGTTAAAAATGAACAGGGATACCAAAATCTAGTTAAATTAACCACCAAAGCATATTTACAAGGATTCTACTACAAGCCAAGAATTGATAAAGAACTTCTTAAAAAACATGCTCAAGGTTTAATTGGCGCCTCGGCTTGTATGGCCGGCCAAATTCCCAGAATGATTATGGATAACAAGATAGATGAAGCAGCCAGATTAGCTCTGGAATATCAGGAAATCTTTGGGCAGGGCAACTTCTATTTAGAGCTCCAACATCATCCTAATCTGACGGAACAAAAACAAGTCAATGATGCTTTGATTAAAATAGCTCATAAACATAAGATGCCTTTGGTGGCTACTAATGATGCTCACTATGTTAAAGCTGAAGATGCTCAAGCTCAAGATGTTTTGATGAGCATCCAAACTGACAAACGTCTGGCTGATCAAGAGCGTTTAACTATGAAAGAAAATGATTTTTCTCTCCGACCCATGGAACAAATGATTAAAGATTTTAAAGATGTGCCTGAAGCAATTGAACATACCCAAGAAATTGTAGATAAATGTGATTTTGAGCTTGAATTAGGTAAAATCCAATTGCCCCATTTTGAACTGCCTAATGGCCAAACGCCCGATGATTACCTTAAGAATCTTTGCCAGCAAGGATTAAAGAGCCGCTCTTTTGAAAAATCACCAAAGGAAATTCAAGAACGGCTTGCCTATGAATTAAAAGTAATTCAGCAGACTGGCTTTGCCTCATATTTCCTTATTGTCCAGGACTTTGTTAATTGGGCCAAGTCCAAAAAAATTGTTGTTGGTCCAGGCCGGGGCAGCGCTCCAGGCTCTTTAATCTCCTATTTAATCAACATTACAGATATTGATCCGTTAAAATACGACTTGCTCTTTGAACGTTTCATGAGCGGGGAACGCATCTCCATGCCGGATATTGATTTAGATTTTGCTGATGACCGGCGCGATGAAGTGATTGAATATGTTTCTGAAAAATATGGCCAGGACCATGTGGCTCAGATTATTACTTTTGGCACCATGGCCGCTCGAGCCGCTATCCGCGATGTAGGCCGAGCCATGGATTATCCCTATAACTTTTGTGATCAAATAGCTAAGATGATTCCTTTTGGCTCCAGTTTAGAAAAAGCTATTTACGAATCACAAGAATTACATAGTACTTATGAATCAGATGAAAACGCCAAACAATTAATTGATATGGCCATGAAATTGGAAGGAGTGGCCCGTCACGCTTCCACCCATGCCTGTGGCGTAGTTATTACCAAAGACCCTCTCAACCTAATCGTCCCCTGCCAACATCCGACTCAAGGCGATGAAACAGTTGTGACTCAATATGAAATGCATTCAATTGAAGATTTGGGTCTTTTAAAAATGGACTTTCTTGGTTTAAAAACTTTAACTGTTATCCAAAACACCCTTAATCAGATTAAAGAATCAACTGGTAAGGAAATTGACTTAGCTAAACTGCCTTTAGACGATCAAAAAACTCTTGAATTATTCAAACAAGCTAAGACCACTTCCGTTTTCCAGCTAGAATCACAGGGAATTAAAAGATATCTTAAAGATCTCAAACCAACCAAATTTGAAGATATTATTGCCATGGTTGCCCTTTACCGACCGGGTCCAATGGAATTCATCCCCGAATTTATCGCTCGCAAACACGGACTCAAAGAAATTAAATACCTTCATCCTAAGTTAAAACCAATTTTAGAAGACACTTATGCCGTAATGGTTTACCAGGAACAATTGATGAGAATAGCTCGAGATTTAGGTGGTTTTAGTCTATCTGAAGCTGATGTTTTACGCAAAGCAGTTGGTAAAAAAATCAAAAAACTTCTAGATGAACAAAAGGGAAAACTGATTCAAGGCATGATTGATAATGAAATTGAACCAAGAACAGCTAAAAGAATTTGGAAAACAATTGAACCTTTTGCTCAATATGGTTTTAACAAAAGCCATTCCACCTGCTATGCCTTGATTGGCTACCAAACTGCCTATCTTAAAGCTCATTACCCAACTGAATTTATGGCGGCCGCTATGACTTCTGACCAAAAGGACATTGAAAGAATCGCTTTTTTAGTTGATGAATGCCGCAATATGCAAGTTAAGGTATTGGCGCCTAACGTTAATCAAAGCAATCAAGATTTTAGTAAAGCGGCTGAAAAAACCATCAATTTTGGCTTAAAGGCAATTAAGAATGTTGGACATAATGTGGTCCAAGTAATTATTGAAGAAAGAAAATCCAGAGGCCAATTCAAATCAATTGCTGATTTTATTGAACGAGTTTCTGTAACAACTGAAGACCAATCGCCCCTTAACAAGAAATCGTTGGAAAGCTTAATTAAATGCGGAGCGCTTGATACCTTAGGTGAAAGGAATCAACTTTTAGGTTCGCTTGATCAATTGCTCGGCTTATCCCGCGAAGCTCAAAAAAGCAAACAAAACCATCAAATCAGCCTCTTTGATAGTCATTCTGAAGTAGCTACCCCCTCTTTTAGACTACCCAAAGTTGCTCCGGCCACTAAAAAAGAAAGATTAAGCTGGGAAAAAGAATTACTTGGTCTCTATGTTTCTGAACATCCTTTAGAAAACTATCGCAAAAAACTAGATAGAATTGCCTTTTCCTGTCAAACTCTTTCTAAAAGACAAGTTGGCCAACGGGTAAAGATTGGCGGCATTATTAACAAGATAAAAAAAATCAACACCCGAGCCGGTCAACCAATGCTTTTTGTTGAAATAGAGGATACAACCGGCCGGATCGAAGTCCTAGTTTTCGCTAACACCCTAGAACAGACCGCTACGGCCTGGCAAGAAGAAAAGATTGTCTTAGTTAGCGGCCGCTTAAGCGACCGCGATGCAAACTTGAAAATAATTTGTGATAATGTTAAGGTATTAGAATAAAATGGAGACCTTAAGACACTCAACCAGTCATGTTATGGCGGCGGCCGTTCAAGAACTTTTTAAAAAAGTTAAGTTTGCCATTGGCCCCACCATTGAAAATGGCTTTTATTATGACTTTGACCTGGCCGAGCGGATAATGCCTGAAGATTTGCCTAGAATTGAAAAGAAGATGAAAGAATTGATTAGAAAAAACCTGAAGTTTGAAAAAAAAGAAATTTCAAAAGCTGAAGCAAAAAAACTATTTAAAAACCAGCCTTATAAGCTGGAATTAATAGAAGATCTTAAAAAGGTAACTATTTATACCCTGGGAGATTTTGTTGATTTATGTAAAGGGCCTCATTTAAAATCAACCGGTCAAATTAAATTTGACGCTTTTAAATTAACTAAGCTTGCTGGAGCTTATTGGAAGGGCGATGAGAAAAACAAAATGCTCCAAAGAATTTATGGAGTGGCTTTTAATACTAAAAAAGAGCTGGCTGCTTACTTAAAACAGCAAGCTCAAGCCGAAAAAAGAGACCACCGCAAACTAGGCAAAGAATTAGACCTATTTTCCATACACCGGGAAGCTCAAGGTATGCCCTTTTTTCATCCCAAAGGCGCAATTATTTACAAAGAACTGGAAAAATTCTGGGAAGAGGCTCAAAAAGAATTTAACTATGACTTTATTCTAGCTCCTTCAATGCTAGACATATCTATCTGGAAACAATCCGGCCATTGGGATCACTTCAAAGACGACATGTATTTCGCAGGCGGCCGAAATGAAGAACAAAAATACGCTCTGCGCCCAATGGACTGCCCTGGCGCCATCTTAATCTATAACAATTCACCCAAATCTTACCGCGAATTACCATTAAGGTACGCTGAACCTGGACTAATCACCAGAAAAGAACAATCAGGCGAACTGGTGGGATTATTCAGAGTCCAGCAATTCAAGCAGGATGATGCTCATATTTTCCTAAAACAAGACCAAATTGAAGAAGAGATTAATAAGGTAATAAAGCTAATTGATAAGATTTACAAACCATTCAATTTAAAATACAAAGCATGCTTGTCAACCCGACCAGATGACTATATGGGCGATATAAAACTCTGGAACAAGGCGGAAAAACAACTGGAAAACATTATTAAAAAAACTTATGGTAAGAATTATGAAATAAAAGATAAAGATGGAACTTTTTATGGACCGAAAATCGACTACCAATTAGAAGATGCCCTAGGCAGAACCTGGCAATGCGCCACCATCCAATTAGATTTTCAAATGCCTTTAAAATTTAACTGTAAATATATTGACAAAGACGGCCAAAAAAAAATCCCTATTATGATCCACCGAACTATAATAGGATCTTTTGAAAGATTTATCGGGATTCTGATAGAACATTATGCTGGCGCTTTTCCGGCTTGGCTCGCGCCTGTCCAGGCTCAAATTATCCCGGTCAGCCAAAAGTTCAATAAATATGGAAAGAAAATTAAGAAAAAGTTAAAACAAGAAAATATCAGAGCTGAATTAAATGACGATGATGATACCTTGGGTAAAAAAATACGCAATGGCCAACTGCAAAAAATCCCCTATCTTTTAATCGTTGGCGCAAAAGAGCAAAAAGCAAAATCCGTTGCGGTCCGGGACAGAAAAAAGGGCGATTTAGGCCCGATCAAAATAGAAAAGTTTATTGAAAAAATCAAACACGAAATAGGGAACAAAAAATAATCAATATTCAATATCCCTGCCCGCCATAGCCTGCGGCATCAGGCGTTGGCAGGCGGGCAATATTCATTCAATAATCAATGCTCAAACATTCAATTATTGAAAATACTCTTGACAAGCTTTCTATAATTTGATAGATTTATAATATCACGATGAGAGGACTACCAAAGGGTTCTGTCCCGAGGGAATGCCTCTTTTTTTATTTTGTCAATTTTTTCTTAAATAATTGAATATTAACAATAAATTTACTAAATTTTCTAAGAAGTGAAGAAAAACGCACATTTGGAACTATTACTTTACGTAATTTATTTTGTTTGACTAAATATTCAATCAAACAATAAAAATCGCCATCGCCGGAAACAATAACAGCTTTATCGTAATTTTTATATTCAATCATTGTATGTAAAACTAATTCTGCATCAACGTTTCCCTTAACTCTAATTTTTCCTTTTTCTTTTATTTCTAAAGTCGGTTTAAAAATACAAATATAGCCAGCTGTTTGTAATTCAGTATAAAGAGCCTGATTATCAAACACATAGCCAATAAACAAATACGCTTTATTAACTGAATATTTATCTTTTAAAAACTGTCTAAATCTGGCAAAATTTAAATTCCAGCCCTGACTTTTGACGCCCAGATTAAGATTCTGGCTGTCTATAAAAGCGTAATTATTTTCTTTATTTTTCTTAATCATTGATTATTAAATTATTGCCTGCCTGCCGGTAGGCAGGAGTGTTGAATGAATGTTGAATATTGAATATTAAACCCCTTTTAACTTATATAAACATTATAAAACCTTAATAAACAGTGATAATGAATATCTTAATAAAACTACTTATTTTGTTAATATTCTTGAATCTTTATTAGTAACTAACACAGTATGCTCAAAATGAGCTGATAAACTATTATCATTGGTTTGATAACAAAACCCATCAGGCCCTTTTTTAACTCCTGGCTGACCCATAGTTACCATTGGTTCTAAAGCTAAAACCATGCCTGGTTTTAGTTCAGGCCCCTTATGGCGTTGGCCAAAATTAGGCACTTCTGGCTGTTCATGGAGCTTCCTGCCAATACCATGACCACAAAGTGACCGTACTACTTGAAAACCCTGATCTTCCACATATCTTTGAATGGCCTGACCAATATCACCAATAGTTTTATTAGGTTTAACCCGAGCCATACCCCGCTTAAGCGCCTTTTTAGTCACTCTAATCAAACGACCAGCTTCAGGATCAATTGGACCAACTGGGGCAGTAAAAGCCATATCTGAATAAAAACCTTGCTTGATAATGCCTAAATCCAAGCTTAAAATATCGCCTGGGATTAATTTCCTATTTAAAGGCGCCCCATGAACTACTTGTTCATTAATTGCCACGCATAAAACAGCCGGAAAGCCCCGGTATCCTTTAAAGGCCGGTTTAACTTGGTAATTTAAAATAAGCTCCTGGGCGAGCTTATCTAACTTCCGAGTAGTTATACCTGGCTCAATCCTAGCTTTTAACTCTCTCATAATTTTAGCTAGAACCTGACCAGCTTGAGCCATTATTTCAATTTCCTGCGGAGTTTTAATTGGAATCATTGCTAATAAAAACGAAGAAAACAAATTTTTAAATCGTACCGCGCCCGCAACGCTTACGCGTAGCGTAGGCGGGCGGGGGTGTGGGCGCGCGCCCGAACGAAGTGAGGGTAGGGATAAGCGATTTTAAAAATTTAGTTTTCGGAGTTTATTGCTTGCTTAATATCGTGATATACATGTTCAATTGGTTTCTCGCCATTAATTTTAATCAATCTCCCCTGTTTCTCGTAATGATCTATGGCTGGCTCAACATCTTTCCTATAAAATGCCAATCTTTCTTTAATCGCCTCCGGCTTATCATCAGATCGATATCGTTTTGTTAATCTATCAAATGCTTCTTGTTCAGAAATATCAAGAAGAATTACTCTAATATCAAGCCATTGGTACCATTGTAACAACTCATCTATTAATTCTGCCTCAGACAAAGTTCGAGGACTCCCATCAATAACCAATCCATTCTTGTTTATCTTTTCTCTCATACTTGATATTGTCTGACTCCAAATCTGAAATATTAAAAAGCTTGGCGCCCTATCACCTCTATCTAAAACTTTTTTTAGATTTTTTCCAGTAAAATCGTCCTGTTGAGCCCTGGCTCTTAATAATTTACCACTAGAAATATAGCTAAGGCCAAATTCTTCAATCAATAATTTAGCCTGAGTGCCTTTGCCAGAACCAGAACGCCCCAGAAGAATAATGATTTTAGGATTTTGATTGGGCATATTAAAACCCTTCGTAATCTCTCATAGTTAGTTGAGAGTTAATCTGACGCACAGTTTCTAAAACTACTGAAACCACAATCAAGAGAGCAGTGCCACCAATAGCAAAGCCAAAAGCGGTAATGCCGGTTGCTCCTTGAACAATTGAAGGCAAAACAGCAATCGTGCCTAAAAAAATCGCTCCAAAAAGCAAAACCCGATTAAGAATAAAGTATAAGAAATCAGAGGTTGGCTTACCCGGCCGAATGCCTGGAATAAATCCGCCCATTTTCTGTAAATTATTAGCTACATTTTTAGGGTCAAAAGTAACCGCCGTATAAAAATATGTAAATAAAACCACCAGCATAAAATAGGCAAGGCCGTAAAACCAAGCATTCTCAAAAAGACGGCCCACCATCTGGGCAAAGCTGGCCAGCCAGCCAATACTAGAAGTTCCTAAAAAGCTAGCGACCATTCCGGGGAAAAGCATGATTGATAAGGCAAAAATGATTGGAATTACCCCAGCCGGATTAACATTTAATGGTAAATAAGTGGAAACTCCGCCATAAACCCGATTACCCCGGACCCGTTTAGCGTAAGAAACCGGAATGTTCCTTCGCCCCTCGGTAATAACTACTACGCCAGTGATAATAATCAAAGCCACAGCTAAAAAAGCGAGATAGGAAGGGATTTTAGAAGGATCATAACCCACGGCCAATTCCTTGATAGAAAGAGGCACTCGAGAAACAATTCCAGCAAAAATTAACAAAGAAACGCCGTTACCAATACCTTTTTCAGAAATCAATTCACCTAACCACATTAAAAACAAAGCGCCCGCCGTAATTACGATGATAGAGGTAATCCATTGAATAGTAGAAAAAGAATCAATAATGCCTTGACGGCTTAAAATAGTTAACATGGCATAGGACTGTAAAGAGGCCAAAGGCACGGCCAGCATGCGGCCGTACTGGTTAAATTTCTGACGGCCCTGCTCTCCTTCTTCTTTATGGAGCGCTTCTAATTGAGGAAAAATCATAGTTAAAAGCTGCATAATAATCGTGGCCGTAATAAAGGGTCCTAAGCCAAGCATGATAATGGAAAGATTACTCATTGCTCCCCCAGTAAAAATATTTAAAAGACCAAACAATTGGTTATTAGCAAAGAAATCTCTCAACCGGTCTATGTTAATGCCCGGTACCGGAATGTTAGCCGCCAATCGGAAAATAACTAAAATCATAAAAACAAAAAGAATCTTTTTGCGTAAATCTTTAATTTTAAAAACTTGAATAACTTTATTTAACCACTTCATTATTTTTTTGGTTTAATACTTATTTTATGCTGAGCTGCTTTTGAATATTTAAACCCCCGACCTTCAAAAATCATTGTGTTTTTTGATTCACTCTGGCCTAAAATCTTGACTGAAGGCATTCTGCCTTTTATTCTAGCAATCAATCCTTTTTTCAACAAGCTCTTTAAAGAAACCGCCTCGCCTTTTTTAAATCTTTTTTCAATATCTTTTAAATTCAAAACAACTGGCTTAGAACGCAATCGAGCCAACTTTACTCCCCGCTTGATATCAACCTTGCCTGACTGGCCTCTTTTTTTAGGCAATTGGATACTTAAAGGAGTGCTGCCTCCGGCAAAATCAGGCCTGGGCTTGCTACCAGCCCGAGATTTTTGTCCTTTATTGCCTCGTCCGGAATAAGTGCCTTTTTTGCCGCCGCGGCCAACCCGCTTACGGGAATCTCTTTTATGTTTAGATTTTAATTGATGTAATTGCATGTTATTTTATTGGCTTTAATCTTTGCAAAGCAACAATAGTCGCTCGAGCATTATTTAACTTATTCTTGGTCTTACCTATAATCTTTCCAGAAATGTTATCTACGCCAACCAAATCACAGATGACTCGAATAGCTCCACCAGCTACAATGCCGCCTCCTTTAACGCCCGGCTTTAATAAAACCTTAGCGCTATTAAATTTAGCCTCAACTGTATGAGGAATAGTTCCTTTAATTAAGACGACTTTAATTAAATTCTTTTTAGCGTCAGATACTGCCTTTTCAACGGCTAAACTAACATCCTGACCCTTAGCCACGCCTACGCCTACTTTGCCTTTGCGATTGCCAATAACTACCACCGCCCGAAATCTAAAGCGTCGGCCGCCGGCTACCACTCGCACTACCCGAGCCACATCCAATAACTTTTGATCATATTCAGTTTTTTCTAATTGCGGTTGAAATGCCATATATTTATAAATTAAAACTCTAATCCGCCCTCCCTAGCTCCATCAGCAATAGCTTTAATTCTGCCATGATACTTATACCCAGCTCGGTCAAAAACAATTTTTCTAATCTCTTCCTTGAGAGCTTTTTTAGCTAAAGCCAGACCAATTTCCTTAGCCAGCTCTAACTTAGTTAATGTCTTTTGCTTTTTAATCTCAAAATCGCTGCAACTCATTAAAGTTTTCCCTTTTTGATCGTCAATTAACTGAACATAGATATGTTGATTGCTTCGAAAAACGCAAAGCCGAGGACGACTAGCTGTTCCTTTAATTTTTGCTCTAATTTTCTTGTGACGCCGCTGGCGCTTAACTTGTTCTTTTTTCATTGTATTACTCAGTGCCAACTGCTTTTTTACCGGCTTTTTTTCTAATCACTTCGCCTAAATAATGAATCCCTTTACCCTTATAAGGCTCTGGTTTGCGCTGATCTCTGATTTTAGCGGCCACCTGGCCCACCAATTGCTTATCTGGGCCAGCCACAGTAATTAGGTTTTTTTCTACATTAAATTCAATGCCGGCCGGCGCTTCAATCTCTATGGGATGAGAAAATCCTAAATTAAGAACTAACTTATTATCCTGAAGAGCGACTCGATAACCAACTCCTTCAATTTCCAGTTTCTTTTCAAATCCATCAGTCACTCCCTTAACCATGTTAAAAATTAAGGCTCTGGATAACCCCCAAAAAGCGGAAACGCCTTTAGACCCCGGACGAGGCTTAACAATTAATTCTTTATCCTTTAAACTGACCTCTATTTGAAAAGGAATAACTTGCTTAAGCTCCCCTCGGGGCCCTTTAACTATGATATTATCCTGGTCAATTTTAACTTCAACTTTTTCCGGGATAATAATGGGTTGTTTGCCGATTCTACTCATGTTAATAGATTTCACAAATCACTTCTCCGCCCAAGCCTTTTTTCCTAGCTTGTTCATTGGTCATTAATCCTTGAGAAGTTGAGATGATGATTAGGCCATAACCTTGCCTAATTGGCTTTAATTCATCCTTTTTAACATAGATTCTCCGACCTGGCTTGCTAATTCTTTTTAAGGTATCTACTGTGGAACGGCCTTGTTCATATTTTAACTCAATTTCCATTACTTTCTTTACCTTCCGGCCTTGACTAACTACCTTGCCAACAATGCCTTGTTTTTCTAAAATTTTGGCTAAGCTAAATTTAAGTTTAGAAAAAGGAATAACCACCGTTTGATGTTGAACGGCTTGAGCATTCCTTATTCTGGTTAACATGTCAGAAATTGGATCAGTCATATTTCGTATACGAACTACCAGCTACTTTTCTTTACGCCAGGGATTTCCCCTTTATTAGCTAACTCCCTAAAACAGATCCGGCACAAATCAAACTGTCGCAAATATCCCTTTTTTCTCCCGCAACGGAAACAACGTCGAGTAGCTCGACTTGAGAATTTAGGTTTTTTCTGCGACCTAGCGATAACTGATTTTTTAGCCATAAATGTTTTGTGTATCCGCCTTAGGCGGATAAAGGTTTGGTATTGAAAATTACTTTTCAACCAAGCCCTTTATAGGAAATCCCATTAATTTGAATAACCCTATTCCTTCCGGACGACTTTTAGCTGTGGTTACCACAGCAATTTCTAAACCAAAAATACTTCTAGTATTTTCAGCTGAAATCTCTGGAAAGATAATCTGTTCTTTAACGCCAATATTTAAATTACCAGCCTGATCAACATTCTTCTGAGGCAAACCGCGGAAATCACGACTACGAGGCAGAGCAATATGAATCAACCTATCCAAAAAATCATACATCCGTCTACCTCTTAAAGTAACCTTAACTCCAATAGGCATACCTTGTCTAATTTTAAAACCAGCTTCTGACTTTTTAGCCTGGCAAATAACTGTTTTTTGACCGGCAATTGAAGTTAAGCTGTCCATAATTTCCTTTTGGGCTTTCTCATCCTTGTCTTTAGGATTAAATCCGGTATTAATCACAACCTTAACCACCCTGGGCACAGCCAAGTCATTTTGACAATCTAATTTCTCTTTAAGGGCTGGAACAACTTGTTTAATGTATTTATCCTTTAAACGCATATTTATACTTCTTGTTGACATTTTTTACAAATGCGATACTTTGTCTTTTCTGTCAATTGATAACCAACTCGCGCCGGCTTGCCGCATTTAGGACAGACCAATTTAACATTAGACACGCTAATTGCTTTAGGGATTTCAACAATCTGACCTTTTTCTTTTTCATTTTTAGGCCGACGATGCTTACGGACAATATTAACTCCTTGAACTACAATCTTTTCTTCAACTGGAAAAGCTTCCAAAACTTTGGCTTTTTTCCCTTTGTCTTTCCCGCTTATTACTAAAACCTGATCACCTTTTTTAATCTTCATAAATTTAAAGCACTTCGGGCGCTAATGAAACGATTTTATCAAACCCTTTTTCTTTTAATTCTCTGGTCACCGGTCCAAAAATACGACCGCCCTTAGGATTAAACCCTTCAATAATCACCGCAGCGTTTTCATCAAAACGAATATAGGAACCATCAGTTCGGCGGAAGGCCTGGCTTTGTCTGACAATTACGGCCTTAACAATATCTTTCTTTTCAACCGACTTTCTTGGCTCAGCTAACTTGACTGAAGCAACGACAATATCGCCGATTTGAGCATAGCGCCGACGACTACCGCCTAAAACCTTAAAACACTGGATCATTTTAGCTCCAGTATTATCAGCTACTTTTAATTTGGTGCCGGCTTGTATCATAGCTATTTTGCCTAAATTTACGAACTAAATTTATTTAGTGAGATAAATTTAGCTGTAAAATCGCTACCCGCCACAATTTTTCGCAAGGCGAAAATTTGGGCGGGTAAAGGTTTGGTATTGGAAATTCCTACGGCTTTGCCTCAGAATTTCCAACCAAGCCCTTTACTGTCCATCTTTTATCTTTACTAATTGGCCTACAACCCTGAATAATTACTAAATCGCCTTTCTTATATTTATTATCCCGATCATCAACCTTGTATTTTTTGCTAATCTTATAGCGCTTCTTATACTTAGGATGCTTTTTATAGCGATTAACTAAAACTGTAATGGTTTTATCCATTTTATCGCTGACCACGACACCCTTTAAAAGACGGGTTTTCTTTAATTGTTTTTTCTCTTTGTCCATGATTAATCTTTTTTAGAATCTTTCTTTAAAATGGTTTTAATTCTAGCTATATCCCGGCGCAATTCCTTAATTTGTTTAACATTCTTAAGCTTTTTAGAAGCTAAGTCAAACTTAAGCTGGCCTGACTTATACTGATACTCAGTTAATAGATCGTTTAGTTCCCTTTCTGTTTTTTGGCGTAATTCTTTAATTTTCATAAATTATTTAACAATAAATTTTGTTTTAACCGGTAATTTATGGCCCGCTTTTCTCATCGCCTCTCGAGCCATGTCTTCTGAAACACCATCCATTTCAAAGATAATCCGACCGGCCTTAACCGGAGAAACATAATGGTCAACACTGCCCTTGCCGCCGCCCATGGGAACCTCAATGCCTTTTTTAGTTACGGGCTTGTCAGGAAAAATCCTAATCCAGATTTTACCGCCTCGTTGGACATATCTGGTCATGGCTCGCCGGGCGGCCTCAATCT
>CEPV01031864.1_pt1 | contig 28863 bp, 24 predicted proteins | sample 530451 | NCBI WGS metagenome assembly CEPV01 (sample SAMEA2620097, study PRJEB7988) | marine metagenome | isolation source: saline water (ENVO:00002010), including
GAATCTGGCTATCACCAGAAAAAACCTTTTTTAGAAAATCCTCTTGTCATTGCAAGAGCTGGTGGTTTGGAAAATCTTGAAGCTTATTATGAAAAAGCTAAACACAGTGATGGTGATTTAGGATGCTATCATCCTTTTGATGGTAGAGACGCTTCAACACCACAGGGCCGTGTGCTCTTCCTGAATTATATTTATCTCGGCCTTTATGGTGATCTTAATCTAGATAATATTGGTCGTTTTGTCGTGGTAGCGCCAGAGGCGCCCGACGCAAAAAAATAGTGTAATGAAAAATGAGAAGTTTAAATTTAATATTGAATGATGCAGAACATGATTGGAGAGAAGATGTTAATAGACATTTTCCTTTGCGTAGTGATACTCCTGTTATTAAAAAAAGCAAAGCAAATGGGAGAGATTGGTCATTTTCAACTGATCTAAAGAATATTTTTGCTACAATCTCAAATGATGAAAATTTACAAAGAAAATTTGAAACAGAAGTTTCTAAATATTGGGATGGTGATCCAGAAGAAATAGCAAAAGCAGTATTACATTATTTACTGCATCATGAATTATATCATCCTATTGAAGCTCCGTTTAGTGTCAAAGGAGAAGATAATGATAATAAACAAATACATCAAGCTATAAGAAGAGGTTTGTTGCAAGCAGAACCTAGCCTAAGCCCTATGGAACAAGTTGTTAAAGTACAAGTTTCTCAAAATGGTGTCAAAGATTTTATATTAGATAATCGTTTTGCTCTTGATAATGAATCAAATGATTATGTTAGAAATGATGTAATTCCCATTTGGGATTTTATAGAATTATTAAATACACCTTCAAAAACTAATTTTTATACTATTACAAGGATTTTATATGGAGCAATGTATGGCCCTCAAAGCATAAATGAATTTTTTGAAAAAAAGTCAGGTAAAAAAGGTGTTGATGTTGCTGAAAAAGCATTAAGCATACTTATTGGTAAAGAAGTTCAATTGCCTAGAAAAAAGACAGCTTCTTTAGTTGACAAAGCTAAGTCTTTGTTAGACAATGATCAAAATCAAGAAATTTATGAACAAATTAAGGAATATATAAAAGAAATAAGAACTGTTTTTTCAGGTGTAGATAGATACAAAGGAATTGAACTTTTTATGTCTGTTCTTGGCCCTTATGTTGAAAAGGGTATGCCTCAAGCAAGGCCAGACATGCAAGGGCAAGGAAGTGGTGGAACTCCCCAAAATATCTTGCAGGATTTATTAGATGATATGACACCAGAGGAGCAGGCTCAATTTATTGAAGGCCTTTCTCAAGAAGATTTAGAGGAACTTGGACAAGGTTCTGATGATGATCAAAGTAATAGTGTAACTAGTGATGAAAAAACAGATCAGGAATTTAATACATTAGATGTTTTTGCATTGCATGAATTTTATAAAAGAAATCATCCTATAGTTAAAATTATTGGTGGAAGTAAAACAGGTCAAAAAGTAACAGTTGGAAAACAAGAATATTGGGATTTAAAGAAAAGCTCAATTTTAACTGAAGATCAGCTTAGTAAAATCAATCTAAGAAAGATTAATCTATTGCAGAAAAGAACGAAATTACCTTGGCTTATTGATTTAGGTAATGGAACTTATAGGCTTGATGAATATGAATTAAAACAGCACAATATAAAGGATATTATTTATGTTGATGAGCAATTAGATGTGCCTGATATAGTTGAATTTTATTTAGATAGTTCTGGTTCTATGTTCAGTAATCAAGGCAATTTTGGATTTAATGATGGTTCAAGATGGGACATGCTTGCAAATGTTTTATATGGATATATAGATGCCCTTTATCAAGCAGGAAAAGTTATAGGTAAGCAATCAAAAATTAGAATACATAATTTTGCAGATTCTCAAAAAGATTCAGAACTAGTATCAGTTGATGAATTTTTAAGAGGAGATACAAACGTACTTAAGGTTTTATTCAAACCAAAAAATGGATATAGTGTAGAAGATATAGATATTGATGAGAAGAGTGATAATCTAAAAAGAAGTTATGTTGTTGTTACAGATGGTGACCTGGTTATTGATGGCAGAACTGACAGAGAATCACAAAAAATGATAAGATTAGCACAAAATCCCAAGAATCATGTCATGCTTTTTGAGATTGAAAAAAAATATAGCTTGGGTAGAGCTGTTGAAAATAATCTAAATATTGTATATAAACCAGTACACGATAAAAATGAAATGCTACAAGCAGGAATAGAGGTTTTATTATCAAAATGGTGCACATAATACCAAGGGATAAAGTAAGACATTTGGAATGGAAACCAGGGCAGGAAGTGCCTCCTGGGCCTGATTTTAGTAAACCTGTAATCCCAACTCCACCAATAGGTATTACTGGTTCTGATTTTAATTTTACAATAGATGATATTCTAAAAGGCAAGATTTTTAAAAGTGAGAAAAAAGATGAATCTGGAAATTACATAGGATTAGCAGTTGCATTAAAAGAAGCTTTAGAATATGCTAATACTGTGAATGGTTTTATTGCTACAATGCCTGAGCTGATAGCTGCTAAACTTAAAGCTAGTGTTGACCATGATTTCTGGGAAAATGGGTGTGATGTTCACACAGAAGAAAACATTGGTATTGATAAAAAAGGTAGATTTTATACAAAAGATGAGCCTGTTCTGGTTGTTGTTAATGGAGGAGGAATCTTAACTCCACCAAGAATATTTAAAGCATATGAAGATGGATTAATAGATAACAGTGCTAGGTATTCTGATCAAGAATTTGATGATTTATTAGATGGTAAATTAGCAGATGGAACATCAATCCAATTACACAAATTTGAAGATATTAAAAATGGAATTTCAGATTTACCGCATAGGTTTGGTGTTGTAATGCCTTATTCAATGGCTCAAAATACAGAATCAGGTTATTTTAATAAAACAGATTTTATGAATAATCCTTTAGTAATTGCTCGGGCAGCAGAACTTGAAAATTTGGAAGCTTATTTTGAAAGAGCAAAAGATACAGATGATGATACTCTTGGAAATCATCATCCATTTAATGGTAGAGATGCTTCAACACCACAGGGCCGTGTGCTCGTCCTGTATAATTATTGTATCGGCCTGAATGGTAGTTATTATCTAGTTAATGATGGTCGTTTTGTCGTGGTAGCGCCAGAGGCGCTCGACGCAAAAAAATAAAGCCAAAATAACCAATAGTTTTTTATATTACTCAAAATACCGCTCTTTTTGTCCCAGTTTACTCCAAATAGTATTGTTTGGAGTTTTGGAGTAGCTTGGAACTACATGCTCTTTCATTATGGCAACCTAGTTGTCTTAAAATACAACCACAACAGAAATGAAGTGGTGGTGATGTAACAAAAGTGAGAGGGCTACTTTGAGGGGCCGTGTGCTCTTCCTGAATAATAATTATAACGGCCTGAATGGTAATAATAATCTAGATAATAATGGTCGTTTTGTCGTAATAGGCAGGCTATATAAAAACTGGGACACTTATTTTCATATAATGAACAGAAAAGACGATTTTAAAGAGATTTACTCTTATGAAAACCTTGAATTAGCATTGAAAAAAGCTAGAAAGGGAAAAACAACTAAATCTTATGTAATTAAATTTGAAAATAATCTAAAAGAAAATCTAATAAAATTATCAAATGAATTAAAAGCTAAAACATATAGACCGAGACCATTAAAGACCTTTATTCTAAGAGATCCAAAAACAAGGAAAATAAGCAAATCTAATTTTAGAGACAGGATTGTACATCACGCTTTATGCAATATTATTGAACCTTCTTTGGATAAAAATTTTATTTATGATTCCTATGCAAACAGAAAAGGCAAAGGAACATTCAAAGCAATAAAAAGATTCAATTACTTCAAAAGAAAAGCAAGCAAGAACAATACAAGAAACTGTTTTGTTCTTAAAGCTGATATTAAACAATATTTTGAAACAGTTGATCATGAAATATTGATCTCAATTCTTAAAAAAGAAATTAACAATAAGAAAATAATAAAATTAATAAGAGCAATTCTCAAGAATTATAAAACAAAAGAAAATAGAGTAGGCATGCCTTTAGGAAACCTTACTTCTCAATTTTTTGCTAATGTTTATTTGAATGAATTAGATCAATTTGTTAAACACAAACTAAAAGCTAAATATTATATTCGTTATGTTGATGATTTTGCTATATTAGATTCTTCAAGAGAGAAATTAAGAAAATATAAAACCATAATCAATGAATTCCTTAAAAATCATTTAAATTTAGAATTACATAAAGACAAATCTAAAGTATTGAAATTGAATAAAGGAATCGGTTTTTTAGGTTTTACAATATTTTACAATCATAAACTTATAAGAAAGAAGAATCTGAATAGGTTTATGAGAAAGTTTGAGAAATTAAAAACATTGTATGAAAGACAAAAGATTGATAGAGATAAAGTTGTAGAATCTTTTGAAGGCTGGCTTGCTCATATTGAACATGCTAACACTTACAAATATAGAAGACATTTAACAAGACTTTTTAATCAATGTTTTCCTATTGAAAAGGTAACGAAAGTTAATAATGCTAAAAAACATGAAAATTTTATTAAAAAAGTTGAAGCAACTAACATCAAATTTAGTGCACAAAAAACATTACAATTATTCAATAAAGGATTAAGTATTAAACAAATTGCCAAAAAGAGAGATATTAAAGAATCAACTGTATGGAATCATCTTGTTAAACTTATTGAATATCACCAATTACCCATATGGAAAGTAATTCCAAGAAAAAAGGTTTTAAGAGTTTCATCAAAGATTTATAGCATTAGTGATAAATTAAAAGATATTAATAAAAGAATTAATGATGATTCTATTACTTTTGATGAAATTAATTGTGTTTTGGCTTACATCAGAAGCAAAACAAAAAAGAAAAATGTATGCCATATAATCAATTGGTATAGAAAAACGCAGTGTTTTAGAAAATGTTATTTCAACAAAAAACAAAGAAAAGAATGTCATAAGAAATTTAAATATTTTATTTCAAACAATCCTAATTTAGAACTAAAAAAAGGAGAATTTATTGACTTGTTTAATAACCATATGAGTATTTGCATTCTTTCTGAAAAAGAGAAGAAGCAATAAATTATTATAAAGAATGCGATCTTGATTCCAAACCTTATTTAGATGAATCTTGGGAAGAAGAAATATATACTCAAGTTAGGGAAGAAGTTAAATCAGGTAAACTTAATCTTAAACAAAAACCTAAAATTGAATACAAAGGCAAAAAATTAGAAAAAACATTCTACAGAGCAAAAAATCTTAATGAAGAAGAAAGAAGAATAGCAGTTGCACAAGGTTTTGAGCATGTTAAAGGCAATGAATTGGATGGAAAGATTTGTGGTGGTGGCTTTTACATTAAAAAAGAGAACAGAGAAAGCAAGAAGCACTTCTACCTAAAACATCTATTTGCAGAACTTCATGACAATATGAAAGTTGAATATCAAATAGGTGATAAAAGGGTTGATGTTGCTCTGTTAATCTTAGATTTAAAGATAGGAATAGAGATAGAAACAGGAGCAAACAGAGATGAACAAATAATTGAAAAGGTTAAGTGGTTAAACAAACATTTTGATGAATGGATTTTTGTTTGTCAGAGAAAATTTCTACCAAAATATGATAAGTTTATCGACAATAAAAAGAGCAGATGTCTAACACCAAAAAAAGCTAAAGAATTTATTCTAAAGTATGATTCGCCGTGTATGCACCGATAAATTTACGGCGTTAGGTTCCCTAGCCTTTAATTTCTGGTGTTTCACGGCTTTCAAACCTTGTATTATATAGTATATTTATGGTGTTGTTTATACTTGTTTATTATTTGATTCTTGTTGCGGGGGAGGTTCATTGAAGCAACCAATGTAAATCAAAGATTTACAAGGTTGTTTTCGCTTTGCTCAACAACCATTTCCACAATGGAATATACTTTATCTTCTTACCCTTAACCTTTTCCTCAGCTTCATAGTCTCCTGTTATTATAAGAAGATTGTTACACCTAAGCTCTTTACTTCCTTTTAATAGAGCTTTTATTTCACGCTTTTTTGTTTCTGGACTAGAAATGTCCCAACAAACTTGTATAAGCTCATTTATCTTTCTTTGTTTTCGAATTATAAAATCAATCTCTTCGCCTGCTTGAGATTTCCAATAATTAATTGCAAATAATTTATCTAATGATTGTCTTTTTAACTCTAAAAACACAATATTTTCTGCAACACTGCCAAAGTTATCAGAATCTGGGTTTAGAACATTTTTAAGACTATGATCAACAAGATAAATCTTTCTAGGGTATTTAAGTTCATCTTTAACCTTAAATGAAAATATTGGCACAAAATGAAGCAAAAATACTTCTTCTAACATTGAAGTGTATCTTAGTAATGTTCTTGTAGATGTTTTAATATTCAATGATTTCAAATGGTCTGAAACTCTTTTAAAACTAAAATAATTACCTATGTTCAATATAAGAAACCTTGTCAAATTTTCTAATATGTTCATTTCTTTTATCTTAAAGTGCTGAACAATGTCTTTATACAATATATCATCATAATAATTTCTTAATATTTTAAGTTTTAATTCATTGTTTTCTGTTAAAACAATCTCAGGAAAACCTCCAAATTCCAAATACTTTTTAAATTGCTTTTTTATCTCAATTTGTTTTTTCTTAGAATATAATAAATCATCTTTACTATATTCCATTTGATTAAAGAATAAAAATTCCTTAAAACTTAATGGCATAAGAACATTAGATAAATGTCTCCCTGTAAGCAATGTTGCAACATCTTTTCTAATTAATTTTGAAGTTGAACCTGAAACTATCAATTTTATTTTTCCTTTATAATCATCATATATATTTCTTGCCCATTTTTCCCAATTCTTTATATTATGTACTTCATCTAAAAAAACAAATACTTTTTTTTTATCTAATCCTTTTTCTATAATATAATTCAACACTTTGTCAAGCAATTTGTCATTTAATGGAAATAAGGCTTTGTTTTCAAAATTTATGTAAATTATCTGTTGTTTATTGTATTGTTTTAAAAGTTTTTTAGAAGCTAAAAACATGGAATATGTCTTTCCAGACCTTCTTACTCCTATAATATCTATTATATGATCTGCTTTTGTAAAAAGATTCATATCTAATTGCCTCTCTTTAAGTTCAGGCAATTCTCTTTCTTCCCATTCCTTTATTGCAGATATTATCCTTTTCATCTTGTTTACTTAAGTAAATACATTATATATAAACATGTTTACTTAGGTAAATATATAAATGTTTCGGTTTTGTACTGTTAAAAGTTGTCATAGTCCGATTTTGATATATTATTGTACTACTCTATTATGCAATTAAAAGTTTACAATGCATAAAAATAGCTAAATTTATGCATTATGAATGCATAAAATCCAACAAAAGTCTTAAATATGACTTTGTTATACAAGAGACTATGACAAAACAATTTTCATTTGTAATTATTGGCATGTTTTAATAGTGCCAACCCTATTTCTGTTTTTTTTGGTGTTGTAGCATAACTGGTTAATGCACCCTCCTGATATGTGGGTGATTGGGGGTTCAAATCCTCCCAACACCATTTAGTATATGATTATATACTTCAAGTACATAACTTAAACAAATATGCCATTATTTACATCCAAATCCTTCAACAACTCAAACTTCTCTCTAAATTCTTCCAAACTGATCTCATTATTAGCAAACTTTAGCTTTAACAACTGATAAGGATCATTTACATAATTAAAGCTATTAGTTTTCTTTTTTCTACCGAAAGCTTGGTTTATTTTGTTTTGTAAATCCTTATTACTGATGTAAGCATAAATCTGTGTTGTGTGAATATCAACATGTCCTAAAGAACGTTGAACATAGTACAGATCAACTCCTTTCTCAAGCAAATATGTTGCATAAGTATGCCTTAATGTATGGAATGAATAAGCATATCTTTGTTGGCCATGTTTTGTTATAAATGTTTTTATTTTTAACTGAGATTTAGCTAAACATTTTCTAAATTTCTGTGACAACATGTTCTTATGATATTTTTTGTTATACATTGTAGGTAGAAAGTATTCACTTTCTTTGTTAAACCTAAACCATTTTTCTACCAATGGTTTTAAAGAGTTAGGTAACATCACAATCCTATCTTTATCACCTTTTCCTCCTCTAACCATAACTTTCTCAGCTTCTAAATCAATGTCTTGTTTTTTTAGGTTACATACTTCGCTTATTCTTAAACCACAGAATAAAGATAATAAACTACCTACAAATACAGTAGGATCTTCAATATTTTCAAACAAAGTTATTAATTGTTTTTTATTAAACACATTTGGTAGTGTTCTTTTATGTGCATTTGGTCTTCCGTATCTCATTTTCACATCCTCTTTATTAAATTTAACCCATATTCTTTTACTGACAAAGCTAAACCTGAACTTGTTTCATGATTTCTTTGAAAAGCTTTAGAAATTGCATTTTTCTGACTAATCTGGTTTTGTTTAATCTGAAATTTTATGTCTTCTGGTAATTTTTCTAATAACATCCATCTATAAACAGTGTATGGATTATAAGAATTCTCCACCAAAAAATTATACAACTTTCTCTCAGTTCCCAACAACATAAATCTTTTTTTGTTGTAATGGTAATGAGCAATCTTGCTCATCATCTTAATATTACGCATATCCTCGTCAGGAAAACTTTTCTCAAGTAAGTTTCTTAATTCCTCAAGCTTTTTCAAAAAACTGCTGTGCATATTCTTATGTTTCACGCATACCAACCTCCTTGTTATGGCAAAACCTAAGAATTATGGCATTAGAAAGGCTGGCTCACACGATGCAGAATGTATAAAGGTTTCTATTTTTACAACTAAGAAGTGATTTATTCATGCAATTTTATAACTTTACTTGGCTTACCTTTTTTCTCGCCTTCGTATATTGCAAAGTGTGATGCTTTTTTTAAATCAGAATCTAGGTTTTCTAAAGAAGTCATAAAATTCTTACCAATAACATTGGCAGGTGGTGTTATTATTGGTACATTAAGCTCAGCAATCATCTTTTGTATCCAATGATCAGGCATTCTTACACCAATGATTTTATTTTCATCTCTGGGATTTACATGCCTTGACACAGCTTTTGGATTTTTTAGTTTTAAATAAAGAGTATATGGACCTGGCAATCTATTAAGCCATTCTTCTGCATGAGCAGGTACTTCACAATTGTTTCTTATCCATTCTTTGCTTGGAGCAATTATTCCATATGGTCGATTTTCGCTTTTTTTAACATCTCTTACCTTTTTAACAGCTTCATCATCAAGTGCATTACATCCTATACCATATATTGTGTCTGTTGGATATACAAATATTTGTCCAGAATGAATCTTATTATGAATACGATATTTCTCAACTTTTACCTCAGACTTCGTATAAGTTCTCATAGATATTATATATGTAAGCAAACTATATATATTTTTTGTTTTAAAAGAATATAATGTATATACTAGTTTCTTTATTAGTATTTTTAATTGTGGTTATTAATTACCAACTACAGTCAAAATATCCGTCTGTGCCGTCAATGTCATTAATGCTTTTGGCATTGATGGCATGGCCAGACGTAGTTTTACGAATGTAATGAGTAAAATGAAGTAGGATTTTTGACTAGACTCGTAATTGAAGAGAAACGAAGTAGGATTTTTGACTTGAGTTAATTTAATAGTAGAATTTTTTGGTTATAGTTACTAATTTAATTCAATAATCTAGAATTTCATACCAATACAACAACAACCTATCAACAGCTTTTGTTAATTCTTTTTCTTTACCTTGAACAATGACACAATTACCATCAAATGTAACTTTTGCTTCATCATCATATTTTATAAAAATCACAGCTCTGTCTGTATTATCGCATGTGATAATGTCTCTGTCTGCACAAGCTTCAGTTACATTTTCCATACATGATGCAACAAGTTTTCTGTCTATTGCTCGAACTAAGTTTAAGCTTAATTCAGCAATTGCAAGTGTCATATAAGAATTCCTTTTTGTTCCTCCATACTCTGGTACAAATGTTAAATAAACTTGGTCATCATTAATAAATTTATCACCAAGTTGTCCAATTATTGGAACTTCAATTGCTTCCCTTGGACCATAATGTAAACGAATATTATAATATTGATTTTTCTTTTCACTATAATGTGTAAAATACCATAAACTTTCTACAAATTTAAATTCTAAGTTTTTAAAATAATAACTATCTTCAACAATTCCTGTTACTTGCTCTCCAGTAATTGAATTATAAACTGTATCAATATTACTGTATGTAGAATATTGGTTATAATAAACAACACTAATAAATAAAATTATAATAAAAATCACAGAATAAACAAGCAATCTTGAACTCCTAGCGTCTTGCTTTTTCTTAAGCTCATCTACTGGAATATTATTTTCTTTATTTTCTTCTTTTTTAACAGACTCAACTACTCCTACTTCAGAAACTTCTTTTGCTTTTGAAAGATTCAGTATCTCATCACCTTTTTCCATGATATTACCTAAGTAAAGTTGTTATTTAAAAGCATTTCTATAGTTTTGAATATAGTTATGAAACTGCCGCCTGTAAGGCAAGTGAATACCCAGATTATTCGTCAGACTTCTAGGGCTTTCCAAGTGCTATTTGTGTAATTGGAAAGTACGAACGAGGCAGTTTCATTAAAACGAAGTAGGGTTTTCATATGGATGATCCATCTGTTCAAAACAAACTCCTAACATCAACATACTCACCAATAGAATCATCCTTAAGCATCTGATTCATCAGGTTAATGAACACAGCTTTTATCTGAAATATAAGATTCTTTTGTATGATAGAAGTTTCATTTAATAATTTAAGAATTTTATTTTGTTTATCAATTTTTAAATTTAAAAAATCTTCTTCATTTAAACTATCATTCAAAACATCAGCAAACTTTTCATGTTCGTTTTGAAAATCTTTCACAAAGTTAGAAAACATTTTAACTTCTACACCAAGATCGACTAAGTTCCAGCTTTTTTTATCAACAAACCTTTTTATTATCTCTGCTGCCTTTTGACCATCTTTTGTTAAAAATGTAACTTTTAGTTCAGCCAAATAATGTGCAAGGCCAATCAAATTAACATTAATTAATTGTTTTTGATTTATCAAGATAAGTAATTTGTTTAGTTTTGTAATGCTTGAATTAATTTTCTTTTTATCAATTGAATTTATTTCTTGTAGAAAATTGTAATCTTTATTAGTATCTTTTTTAATTTGTTTTATCATCAACTTATAAAATTTATTAACTAATTTCTCAGTATCTTCTAGTTCATCTGAATCTTTTTTAAGCTGTTGTATGTCTTTGACTTCGTCTAGTTTAACATCAGCTTCTGATATTTTTATTAGGAAATCATTTATCATTTAATATAGGTAAGAAACAGATGTATTTAAATTATTCTGTGTTAGTTAACATATTACCAGACTTCCAGCTTGATATTTGGTATCTTTTGAAAATGTTTAATGTTATCTGTTACCAATATTGAATTTACTGCAATTGATATACAACCTATCAAAAGATCTATTTCTTGGGTTTTTACACCAGTCTTTGTAAGTAGATAATAATATTTACCATATAATTTACTTGATGCAATATCTAAAGAAAGTATATCTACTGTAGAAATAAAAGAGTCTAATTTAACCTCTTCTAATTCTGATTTAGAACAAAGATATACTCCTCTATATAATTCACACAATGTTAAAGTTGTAATTGCTATCTTTTTTCCTTTTTGTATAATTCCTTTTATTTTATTAATAACCTTTTGATTACCTCTTAGAAATTCTACAATAATAGAAGTATCTAAACAATACATTTTAAAGAGATACCTTTCTTAATTTAAACTCTTTTCTTTTTTTAATTACTTTTTTGAAGATTTTATCAATTTCTTTATTATCTTTCCACATACCTGCAAAATCCATGATTGATTTCTTTTTTCCAGCCATTGAAAGTTTGTTCACTACATCTGTAAAAGAGTCATTCTCTCCTTTAAATGATTTTAATGCATCATATGCTTTGTCTGATATTGATATTACTTTAGTCATATATGTATGTATGCATACATGTATATATAAAAGTTTCTATTTTTTTATAGTAGAATACTTAAAATTTCACACAAACCCACTCAACTTACTTTGACTCTGCTCTTCCAACAATTCATTAACATCATAATCCAATACTTCGAATATCTTTTCAACAGCAGGCACTACTTGGTTTTTAATATAATACTCTGCATCATAATCTTCTTGCTTAACTTCATCAGAAAGACGAGCACGATCACGAATCTTACCTTTACCAACAACCACAACATATTTTATCAATGACCCTGGACCAACATCATAACCTTTTGTTATCATACGCATAGCAGCTGCAACATGCGGGCCAATTGCTTCATAATCATCAATCTTTTTCTGAAGTTGTGTATAAATTATAACTTTTTCTTTTGGAACTTTTTTTAGACGAAGATTTTTAACAACATCTTTCACATAATCAAATGCTTTTTGTGCATCTCCTTCTATAAGAACAATATTTAAAACCTCTTTTTGAGTTTGTTTTGCAATCATACTAATGTTTCGACGCACACTTTCAAATCCTTTTACTTTTATTACACCATTCTCACCTAAGAGTGCATATCTTTTTTTAGCACCTGAATTTCCTTTTTTAATAGAAACAAAGATTCCTGTTGTAAAATAATCTTCAAATTCAAGTTCCATTAATGAAGGTAAGGATTTATTTATTTCATCACAAAATGTTTTTGCATTATCTTTAGTTTTATTGTTTAATAAAATAAAAACCGAGTCAGTGTCAGAATATAATATTCCAAATCCTTTTTCTTTAGCTTTATCAATTACTTTTAGTATATACTCTCTACAAAAACCTGTAATACTTTTTGCACATTCAACACAATACCATCTAGCAGAACTAAATGCCATGTATCCATAAAATGCATTTGATAACAATTTTAATGCTTCAGACCTAGCATATAATAACATTTTTTTTTCTTGCGAAGAATCTCTTAATATTTCTTTTACTCTCATTCTTCTTGTAACTATTTCTTCTAATATTGATGAAATAAATCCTTTTTTATTTTCACAAAACCAAAATTTATTTTCATCAACCACAATTGCATTGTTAGAATTTTTGCAACAATCACAATTAACTGTGCTCGGAGAAATATTGTGCGATACAATCACACTTGGATAAAAACTTCTAAAGTCTACTATTGCAATATCTTTGTACAATCCTGGTTTAGGTTCATAAACAAAACCACCTTTGTATGTTGACATTGCTCTATCTTTTTTCATTTGATAATAAGGTTTGTTTGGAATCAATTCATTAAAATCAGTTGTTCTTTTCATAATAAAGTTCTCAACTAATTGTGAATAACTCATCCTTGTTATCCTGAATAAAGGAAGTCCAATTATTTTTACTAATTCTTCAATGTTTGGGAAGATTTTATTAAATAATTTTAATGTAAGTTCAGCGTCTTGTAAATTATATCTACAAAATTCTTCAATTTTTTCAGGATTATTGTCCCATGTTTCAGACAAATTTCCAACATCAACATCTAACTTTTTTTCTCCCAAGATTTCTTTTGAAACTTCATTTAATGAATAACTATCTGTTTCTAATGATCTTGACATAATTTTTTTAATAAACTGAAAAATATCTACATGTACCATGCCAATTATTCTAGATATTTTGTTTGCTCCTCTTCCGCTTTTAATTCCTGAGTGATCTAAACCCATATCAAGCCGAATATTATATTTTTCAGCTCTTGTTCTGATATAAGGTAAGTCAAAAACATCTGAATAATAACCAGTGATTATGTCTGGCCTATAATTCTTAATAATTTCATTAAACCTTTCAAGAAGTGCAGCTTCGCTATCAACAAATTCAACATATTCAAGATAAGTTTTAAACCTTTTCCAGCACAAAACTTTTCTAAAGTCTTTGCATGAGAAAGCAATCATTAAAATTGGATTTTTCTCAGGCAGAATAGCTTTTCCAAACGGACTATATGTTTCTATATCAATTGAAAGAACTCTTAAATCTTTTATTGTATCATTTGTTACTTGATGAATGTTTTCAATTAAGAATGCAGGACTTTTATAAGTTCTGTCTATAAATTTTCCTTCTACTTCTGTCAAACATGTTGGTGTTAATTTTTTATCAATAATATATCTATTAACATATCTTATGTCTGATTCAAAAACAAGTTTTGTATCTTTATAATCTTTAAAAAAACGAGCAATTATTGGAATTTGTTTTGGAGTTTTTGTTATAATCTTTAATGTTTTAACAGGTTTATCTAAATAGTTTTTTTCAACAACCTGAATATCTTTTATTTCAGCATCATTTATGATTTTTCCATTAAACTCTTTAATAAATTCTTCAGTATTAACATCATCAATTAATATTAAATGAAAATATGGTTTAAAACCTTTATCAATAACACAAATAGGATCATTTGACAATGTTTTACCAAAGATCAAAACCTCTGGTCTTCCATCTATTACTTTGTAAGTAAAGTCCAGTGGATAGAATTGTATTTTCATTTTATTAGTGAGGCTACGTTAAAAACATAATATTATTCTGGTGAAACCCTAGCCTGTAAGGCCAGTGAGCCAAGGTTCGATTTGTCAAAATGCATTGGTGCTCTATTTGAGTTTATATTGCTTAGAGCAGGCGAACGATGGGTTTCATCAGAAACCTTGAATAGTATTGTGGTTTTAAGCCTTTAATACATACCTAGTATTAAAACTATATAAAGATTTAGTTGTTTAAGTATATTTAAACTATATTTCCTACTATACAATTTATCTAAAAAAAGAACAATATTTATATATAAGTAAAGGTTGCAACTCTATATAAATTTAAATAATGTCAAATATAAATAAAATCAATAAAATAATAAAGGTGGTAGTCAACATGAACAACAAAAACATTCTATTAACAATATGTATCTTTTTTGTAATTTTATTTGCATGTTCAGCATTAGCAGTAAAAGAATCAACAGGTGCATTTAGTGTTGAAATAAAACAAATAACAGACAAAATCACCATGTATGGTGAAGCAAAACTAAGTATTAATGTTGAAAATAAGTTAAGTAAAGAAGACACATATACCTTAAAATTTGGTGATTTAACACAATGGCCTATTTATTATACAGATCCTCATACTGATTACATGTCAGGGTTTAATGTTCCAAGCAAAGCATCTTATACAACAAAAGCTTATTTTAGACCTGATAAAGAAATTGGTAAAGGTTATAGAAATGTTTATATCACTGTTAAATCAAAAGCATCAAGTGATAAATTAGAGTTTGCAATACCCATCTATATTTTATCTTTATCAGAAGCAGAAAAAAGGTACCTTCCAAATGTAAGAGTAACATTTGATTTTCCTGAAAAAATAGATCCTAGAGATGAACAAAAACTAAAAGTAACATTACAAAACTTAAATATAAAACACATACCTGATTTAGAAATTCATGTTGAAAGTAATTCAATTAATTTCTATAATTTGACTTCATTAACTTCTGAGCAAACTAAAACTTTAGTTTTTCCAATAAAATTAGATCCTTTACAGCCTCCTGAAAAAGATTTTATAAAAGTTAAGGTTAATACAGGCCCTTATGTTTTTAACTCAGAAAGAAAAGCATTTGAAATTATTGATTATACAACTAAGTTTAGTAAAAAAGAAGAACTTGCTACATCTTTGCTTAAGAAAGAAAAGATTACAACTTATACAAATATAGGAAACACTGAAAAAACACAAACAATAAGAGCAATTGCTCCTTTTTGGAGAATTATTTTTGTTTCAGCATATCCAAAAGATTATTCAATTGTAAGAGAAGAAGGTGTTAGATATTATTCATGGGACTTAACATTACAACCTATGGAAGAAAAATCTATTAGTATTGTTACTAATCACAGAATTATTTTGTATCTAATTATTTTGATTTTGATAGCAATTTCAGCATACTATATGTTTAGAAGTCCAATTCAAATAACAAAGATTGCAAAAAACATTGAGCTTCATAAGGGAGTAATTTCAGAAGTCAAAGTAATGCTTAATATTAGAAACATAAGTAATCAACCACTTGAACATGTAAAAGTTCTTGACAAGATTCCTAACATGGCAAACATTACACAAGATTTTGATATTGGTACAGTAAAGCCGTCAAAAATCATGAAACATGAATCACAAGGATATACATTAGTGAAATGGGACTTGGAAGAATTAGATCCTAATGAAGACAGACTAATAACATACAGAATGAAGTCAAAACTAAGTATATTTGGTAACTTTGAACTACCTAGGTGTAAGGTTAAGTTCAAGACAAAGACTGGAAAGAAAAGGGTTGTTCGGTCTAATAAACTGGTTATTAGGGCTTAGGTTTTTTTTCTTTTATTTTTCTTATTTCCTTTTCTTATTTAATATTTTTTTTGTTTTTTCTTTATTTTTCTTTTTGTTTTATTTGTTTATTTAATATTATTTTTCTAATTTATACAAAATGGTTAGATTTCCAATACTTTGTTAGATTTACTCACCAAAGAGTAACAACAAACCGAAACATTTATAAACTCCCACTTTATACACTAATATATACAAAAAGGTGTTAGATCTGTAATATTCATATATGAGGTGTAATATATAATGACAAAATCAACATTACTAACAACATTGGCACTTACTCTAGCTTTGAGTGCATCTGGAGCAGGTGAAGCAGAAGGAGCTGAACCATTAAGTCGTGGTGGTTATTTACCGGCATCACAAAGAGTTGCACAAAGATTCTTTTCTAGGCCCTATGCATTTGGTGGTCAATGTAATGTACCTCCTATGTCAAAAACAGGAGTTTATTACCAAGATGAAAATGGTGGATTTAGTGTTAGTAATAAAAGAGACCCATTACATCAAAGAAGTACAAATTCTACTACATATTCTGCAAATATAAATGGACAAGTAATTAGTTATACAAGACAAGGAAAATTAGATCAATTTCCAGGAGACAGAGTTATTGAAGACATGTTAGAATTTAGTATAAAAATGCCTTGGTATGAAAAAGTTGGAAGAGGCAGATTAAGATCTTATTATAATCTAGAACATGCATCAGGAATATGGGAATATAATGACCCAGCTGATCCAAATAATCCTATTGATATAGATCCAAGAAATGCCCATATTGAATTACAAAGATTATGCAGATATATAATTGAAATGCCTGATGGAAAACTTGCTGGTGTTCTTTATATTGGAGACAATGCAGTAACAGAACTTCAAAAAGCAAGAATTAAAAAAATAAAAAAACAAGGACATGATATTATTTTAATTGAAAAATCAAAAACAGGACAAATTAGACAAAAAACAATAGGAGAATTAACAGATAGAATAGAAAATGAATCAGTTATTGTAGATCCCACAAATAATTCTTCATTTTTTGAAACTTATTTTGTTGATTCAGACAAATACAAAGAAAATGCAAAAAATAATCAAAGTTTATATGATGTTATGATTGATGATATGTTGAATTTTATTAGAGAAAAATATCCACAAACAACTTTAGGTAGAGCTGATATTAAAACATATATTAAATCATGTGTTGAAGGAAGAAATCCTGAAGAATTATATGATAATGAACCTATTGATCTTCCTCTTAATAGATCAACACTTAGGTCTTTACTTAAGGAATCTGAAAAACAACCAAAACCAGTTGTTCCTCTTAGACCGAAAAAAACAAAAAAACAAAAACCAGCACAATCAGCACCACAAAGACAACCAGTAAAAGAAAGTAAACCATTCAGATTCAGAGACAATCCTTTTGTAACAATGGTTTTAACATTTCTTAGCACATGTGCATTAGGTGGACTAGCACATCAATATGTATTAGGACAAACAACACCAGAACAAGAACGTGTTACAGAAACACCAGAAGAAGTTACAGAAAGTGCTTGATTTGATTAACCAAAACATTAAAATATAAATAAACTTTTTTTAATTAATTTTTTACTTTTATTCTTAATTCAATTCTATATTTTTAAACCTAAACTTAAAGTTCATTAAAAATAAATAGTTAACTTTAAAAACAACCTCTCTAATTCTTTATTATATCCCTACTTAGCTCAATTTGGTTAGAGCGTTCGGCTGTGAAGATATTCCCTTATATATGGAAAATCTTGGTCAAAGATGCGCTTTACGACCTTATGTACTAACAAGGAATGATAGAGAGCCAGCCAATACCGAAAGGATATTCCCGGTAAAGGTTCCTGGTTCAAGTCCGGGAGTGGGGATTGAGAGAACAGATTATTCTGTTCTCTTACTTTCTTTTAAAATAGCATATCTTTCTTTAATTGTAGTATAAGGAGGACAATAACCTAATTTTTTCCATACTAGTATTTTTGTAAGATGTTTTGGATTACTAAATCCTATATGATTCATCCATTTTGAAAAATTTTTATTTCCATTAATTTCTAATCTATAATAATAAAAATTGCCAAAATTGTTTTTTTTGAAAACTTTCTGTCTATAATAAGATATTTGAATCTTATCGAGAATCATGCTTACATCGTCTAACAATTTTTCTGATGCAGAAGAACCTACAATTCTAGGATAACAATTTATCTTCTTTTTACCCTTTCTAAAATTAACACTGAAATCTGTATCAGCTAATCCACGAAGAAAGTGTAGAGATAATTCATTATTTTGTAATATTATATCAGGAATTCTTGCTATACGGGATTTCTTTCCTACAATTAAACCAATTCCTTCAAAAAACTCTAAAATTTTTTTGGAACTAAGATATAGTCTAGAATACTCTTCCTCTTCTCTAAATTTTAAATCTATTTTAAACACTTTTTTAAATAAAGATGAAATAAAGTGGAAATACTCTATCTCTTCTGTCTTATTACCTGCTATATCTAATCTATAGTCTGTTCTTTTCTTTGAAATGTATCTACTTAAATGGCCATCTCCAGTTATAATTCCACAAAGTTCAGCAATTTCAGTAGTTATTTTAATATTTTGTAAATTTATATTAATCATTTTATATCACCAAGTCTAACAAAGATTAAACTCTCTAAATAATTTATTGGTTGTTCTAATATATAAGTTTCACGCGAACATGTCCAGTGACCAGTGAAAAGCTTCTAACAAGCTATATCTCAAGAATTCATTGGTTTAACATCACTGGACACTCTTTTGAAAATGTCCACTGATAAACAAAAATTATAATTTAATAGTTTAATTAATTAATAGATAATATAAAATGTTAAATATAAAAATATTAATAAGCAAAGTTTTTCATTTTTTTTAAAGGTTTTACCACTTATTTCTATACAAAAAATAGTAAAATTTATAAACAGAAAAATTTGTTACTGAACTGATGGTAAAGGTGCTTTCTTTGAGACAAAAACATAGATTATAGACAATACTCTCTTAGATAGCCATATTTAGTAGTAAAAAAAGAAAGTAAGCCCTGGTAGTGTAGTTGGTCTATCATGAGGCCCTGTCGAAACTCAAAATTTCAAAAGAGGTTTGATTTAGACTCTTTTGGCTTATTGCAGAGAGGCCTCGACTCGGGTTCGAATTTAAATTTAACGAAAGTCCCGGCCAGGGCGTTTAAATTCACAAAAAAACCTTAAAATTATATAAAAAAATTAAATTTAATAATTACCTATTAAAAAAATGGGCTGGTAGCTCAGTCTGGAGCAATCGCGGGCAATAGAGCACTCCACTTTTATTTTTAACCAGAGGTTTCAAAACTTTTGGTTTAGAAGTGATGGAGTGGTCGCGGGTTCGAATTAATATTTAACGAAAGTCCCGTCCGGCCCATATATAATCATTGGATAAACACAAAATGTCTGCAAATCTTGATTTGCAGGCTATGAATGGAACAAAGTGAAATGAATATGGCAAAACGAAAGAAAAAAATAAAAGTTGTTATTAAGAAACATTTCTTACTTCCAGAACATATTAAAATCTCAGAAAAAGAGAAAAAAGAACTTCTTGAAAAATATAATATTACTCTTCAAAATTTGCCAAAAATCTTAACAACAGATGCTGCGCTTCAAACATTAAAAGTAAAGCCAGGAGATGTAATTAAAATCATAAGAAATAGTCCTACTGCTGGAACTAGTTTATTTTATAGGTGTGTGATATAAAAATGGATAAACCTCAAGAAATTAATACTCGAACTTTATTAAAGAAATTCTTTAGTGAGAGAGGTTTTGTTGATTCAGATATTGAATCATTTAATTATCTTATTGATCATGAACTACAAAAAATTATTGAAGAAAATAAAGAAATTGAACCAACAATTATTCCTCACGATATTGATGAATTCAAAATAAGACTTGACAAAATTTGGATAACAAAACCAGAAATCACAGAAGCAGACGGAAGTAAGAGACCAATTTTCCCAATTGAAGCAAGACTAAGAAAAATTACTTATGCTGCTCCTATCTTTCTTGAAGTATCTGCACACATAAATGGAATACAAAGAGAAAGTTTCACAACCCAAGTTGGTAATTTACCTATCATGTTAAAAAGTAAATTTTGTAATTTAAAAAATCTTTCTCAAGAAGATTTGATTAAAGAAGGTGAAGACCCTAACGACCCAGGTGGATATTTTATAGTTAATGGGTCTGAAAAAGTATTAATAGATATTGAAGACCTTGCACCAAACAGACTTCTTATTAGTCAGAAAAAAATAGGTCCTAGTAAATTTATAGGAAAATTATTCTCAGAAAGAGGTTCATTTAAGATACCTCATACTATGGAAAAACTAAAAGATGGAATATTTTATTTAACATTTACAAAAGTTAAAAGAATTCCAGCAATTGTTATTATAAAAGCATTAGGCTTCTTAAAAGACGAAGAAATCATGAAATCTGTTTCTGAAAAAGAACAATTTGATGAAATCTTTGTTAATCTTTATGAATTTATTGATATAAAAACTGAAGAAGATGCACTTGATTATATGGCAAAGAAAATTGGTATAACTCAGTCAAAAGAAATAAGAGTTGCACGTATGCGTGAAATCTTACAAAAATATTTCCTACCACATATAGGAACTAATATTGAAGACAATTTATTAAAAGCACTTAACCTTGCTAAAATGCTTAAAAAGTTCATCTTAGTTTCAAATGGTAAACTTCCTATAGATGATAAAGATCATTATATGAATAAAAGATTAAAATTAAGTGGTGACTTACTTTCAGATTTAATAAGGGTAAATCTTAAAATATTAATTAATGACTTATTATATAATTTTCAAAGAATTGTAAAGCGTGGTAAATTCCCTTCAATAAAAGTTATTATTAGAGAAAAATTACTAACATCCAGAATTTATAGTGCAATGGCAACTGGTAACTGGATTGGTGGAAGAAAAGGTATTTCTCAAAGAATGGCAAGAATTAATTTTATGGACACAATTTCACATCTTCAAAGAGTTGTTAGTCCTTTAAACACTAGCCAGGAAAACTTTGCTGCACGTGCATTACATGGTACACATTTTGGTAAACTTTGTCCTGTTGAAACTCCAGAAGGTACAAATATTGGTTTAAGAAAAAATTTAGCTTTACTAACAAAAGTTTCACAACAATCAAATGAAGAAGAGATTGTAAATTCACTAAGAGGTTTAGGTTTGAGGATTATTAAATAAAAATGACAGAAGTATATTTAAATTTCAAATTTGTTGGAACTGTAGAAAATGCAGATGAGTTTGTACAGAGAGTAATAGATGAAAGAAGAAAAAATACTCTTCCTAAAAAAGTTAACATTTTTTATGAAGATGTTGCTGATGAAGTTTATGTTTCATGTAGTAAAGGTAGACTAAGACGACCTTTAATAGTTGTTAAGGATGGAAAACCTTTGTTAACAGAAGCACATATTAAACAAATAGAAAAAAATGAAATTTCCTGGCAAGATTTAGTTGACCAAGGAATTATTGAATATCTTGATGCTGGTGAAGAAGAAAATATATTTTTAGCAATGTTTGCTTCTGATATAACACCAGAACATACTCATCTTGAAGTTAATCCTTTAACAATCTTAGGTTTAGTAGCATCATTAGTACCTTTTGGAAATTACAGTCCAGGAAGAATGAATATTATTGGAACAAAAAACCAAAGACAAGCAATTGGTTTTTATGCTGCTAATTATTCTCTTAGACTTGATACTGATATTAATTTATTAGTAAACCCTCAAATTCCAGTTGTAACAACATTAGCAAATGAAATTTGTGATTATGAAAAACATCCATCTGGACAAAACATAGTTGTTGCTGTTCTAACTTATGAAGGATATAACATGGAAGATGCACTTATATTTAACAAAAGTTCAATTGATCGTGGTTTAGCAAGAAGTATTTATTTTAGACTTGGAACTACAGAAGAATTAAGATATTCAGGTGGTCTTATTGATGAAGTTTGTATACCTGACAAAGAAGTTAAAGGCTATAAAACAGAAAATGATTATAGATTATTAGAAGATGATGGTATTATTTATCCTGAAGCAAAAATCTCAGAATCAGATGTTCTTATTGGTAAAACATCACCACCAAGATTCTTGAGTACAGGTGATGAATATAATTTAACTGCTAATATTAGAAGAGAATCATCAGTTACAATGCCTCATGCAGAATCAGGAACAGTAGACTTTGTTGTTGTTACTGAAAATGAAGAAGGTAACAAATTAGTAGAAGTAAGAATACGTTCTCAAAAAGTTCCTGAGATTGGAGACAAATTTATTAGTAGGTTTGGTCAAAAAGGAGTCATTGGAATGTTAAAAAAACAAGAAGATATGCCTTTCACAGCGTCAGGAATTATACCAGATCTTATATTTAGTCCTTACAGTCTTCCTTCAAGAATGACAGTATCACATTTATTAGAAATGCTTGGTGGAAAAACAGGTTCATTATCTGGAAGATATGTTGATGGTACAACATTTAGTTCAGAGCCTGAAAAAAAACTAAGAGAAGAATTATCAAGTTTAGGTTTCCGTGATAATGGAACTGAAACTATGTACAATGGTAGAACTGGTGAACAATTTAAAGTAAAAATCTTTGTTGGTAACATGTTTTATTTAAAACTAAAACATATGGTTTCTAACAGAATTCAAACAAGAGCAATGGGTCCTATCCAATTATTAACAAGACAACCTAGTGAAGGAAGAGGTAAACAAGGTGGTCTTAGACTTGGTGAGATGGAGAAAGATTGTTTTGTTGCTCACGGTGCTTCATTATTATTAAAAGAAAGATTTGACAGTGATAAAACAATTGTTCCAGTTTGTGAAAAATGTGGTTTAATTGCTGTTTATAATGAATTTAAAGACAAATCTTACTGCTCTGTTTGCGGTGAAGGTGTTGATATAAGTAATATTGAAATAAGTTATGCATTTAAATTATTATTAGACGAGTTTAAATCAATAGGAATATATCCACAATTAAAATTAAAAAATAAATATTAGTAAATACAAAATAGATTAAATAAAAACATTTAAAAAAGTTAAAGAAAACAAATAAAAAATAAAACCAAAGTAATAAAGATAAAAAATTACAATAAATAAAAAAAATAAAGATACAAAAGGAAAACAAAAATGTCAATAGGAAAATACTCATTCAAGAAAGTCGATTCAATCGTATTTGGTGTTTTATCTCCCAAAATGATTAAGAAAATGGCTTCTGTTAAGATAGTTACACCTGAATTATATGATAAAGAAGGATACCCGGTTGATGGTGGACTTATGGACATAAGATTAGGTGTTATTGATCCAGGTTTAAGATGTAAAACTTGTGGTTCAAAACTTAAAGAATGTATTGGTCATTTTGGTTATATTGAAATGGCTCGTCCAGTTATTCATTATAAATTTGTAAGTCAAATGTTAAATTTATTAAGAACAACTTGTAGAGAATGTGGTAAAATTCTTATGAGTCAAAACGATCTTAAATCAAATTTAAAAAAATTAAGAAAAGTTGAACATTTATTTGGTTTAGAAGAAAGAAGAATTTTAACTAAAAGTTTAATACTTAAGACAAAAACTATTAACAAATGTCCTCATTGTAAGGCTCGTCAACAAAAAATTACATTAGAAAAGCCTACTACTTTTTTAGAAAATGATAAAAGAATTTCTCCAATTGAAATCAGAACAAGATTAGAAAAAATCCCTGATGAAGATGGTGAATTGTTAGGTTTAAGAACAGGATCTATCAGACCTGAATGGATGGTATTAACAGTATTATCTGTACCACCTGTTACTATGAGACCTTCTATTACTTTACAATCTGGTCAAAGAGCTGAAGATGATTTAACACACAAGCTTAGTGATATAGTAAGAATTAATCAAAGACTATTTGAAAACATTAATGCTGGTGCTCCAGAAATTATTGTTGAAGATCTTTGGGACTTGTTACAATATCATATCACAACATTTTTCGATAATAATGTAGCACAATTACCTCCTGCAAGACACAGATCTGGTCAACCTTTAAAGACTTTAAAAGAAAGAGTTGAAAGTAAAGAAGGAAGAATTAGGCACAACTTAGCAGGAAAACGTACTAATTATTCATCAAGAACAGTTATTAGTCCTGATCCTATGCTTCATTTAAATGAAGTAGGTGTTCCTATCATGGTTGCTAAAAAACTTACAATTCCAGAAAGGGTAACTGAATGGAACATGGAATATTTAAAGAAGTTTGTTGAACGTGGTCCTAAAACATACCCTGGTGCAAATTATGTTGTAAGACCAGATGGAAAAAAGAAAACTATAACAGATGAAACAAAAGAACAGTTATTAGAAGATATGAAACCAGGATTTTTAGTAGAAAGACATTTAATGGATGGCGATGTTGCAATATTTAACAGACAACCAAGCTTACACAGAATGTCAATGATGTGTCATAAAGTAAAAGTTCTTCCTTATAAAACATTTAGATTAAACCCATCAGTTTGTTATCCATATAATGCAGACTTTGACGGTGATGAAATGAATCTTCATATTCCTCAAACAGAAGAAGCAAGAGCAGAAGCTCAAACACTTATGCTTGTTGAAACACAAATAGTAAGTCCTGCTTATGGATTAAGCATAATTGGATGTTTATTTGATTCTGTATCAGGTAATTATGTATTAACTAAAGATTTAGAATTTCCTAGAAAAGATGCTATTGACATCCTTTTCCAAGTAGGTGTTGAAGATTTCTCAAGATTACCTGGTAAAAAAATGATTACAGGTAAAGAAATTTTTTCAGTTATTATGCCTGAAGATTTTAATTTTATAGCAGTAACAATGAAAGGTGATAATGTAAAAATTAAAAAAGGTGAACTTGTTGAAGGTTTTATTGATAATATTACAATTGGTCGTGGATCAGGTTTAATATTTAGAAAATTACATAGAAAATATGGTATAAATAAAACAGTTGATATTCTTGTTAAAGTAATGAAACTGGGAATAGAAATCCTTCGTAAAGTTGGTCTTACAAGTTCAATTTCAGACACAGATTTACCTACAAGTTCCATTAATCAAATACAAAAGATTTTAGAAGAATCATATGCAGAAGTTAATAATTATATTGATCAATGGAGACAAGGAAATCTTGAAGCATATCCTGGAAGAACAATTAAAGAAACATTAGAATTAATGATACTTAGAAAATTAAACAAAGCAAGGGAAGATACTGGTAATTTAGTTTTAGATACTGCAGATAAAAGATCAGGTACTTCTATTATGGCAGATTCCGGTGCAAGAGGAAAACCTGCTAATTTATCATCAATGGCTGGTATGGTTGGACAACTTGCTGTTAAAGGAAAAAGAATTGAAAAAGGATATTATCATAGAGCATTACCTTTATTCAAAAAACATGATTTATCTCCTGCAGCACACGGATTTATCAAATCTTGTTATAAATCAGGAATGCTTCCTCAGGAATTCTTCTTTATCACCATGACTGGTCGTGACAGTTTAATGGACGTTGCATTAAGAACTCCAAAATCAGGTTATTTGTATAGAAGATTAGCTAATGCAATGCAAGATTTAAGAGTTGAATATGATAACACTGTTCGTGACGCTTCAGGAAAAATTGTACAATTCAGTTATGGAGAAGATGGAATTGATGTTTCAAAATCTGAAAATGGAATTTTAAATATGAAAAGTATTGTGGAAAAGTAAATAGGTGCAAAAATGAAAATACCAAAAAAATTATCTAAAAAAATACCTAAAAAAATAATTGAAGATTTTAAGAAAGAAGTAGGTAATGTTCCAGAATCAAAACTTAAAAAATTATTTGTTGATTTAGAAAAGAGTTATGATGATTCAAAAGTTGAACCAGGAGAATCAGTTGGTTTAATAAGCGCAGAATCATTAGGTGAACCAGGAACACAGATGACTTTGGATACTAAACACTTTGCAGGGTTCTCAGAGATGGATCTTAGTTCAGGTCTTCCAAGAGTAATTGAAGTTTTAGATGGAAGAAAAACTATCAAAACACCTTCAATGGAAATTTATTTAAAATCTCCTTATAATAAAGGCAAAGATGTAAAAAAACTTGCTTTATCAATTAAAGAATTAAAACTAGAAGATGTTTCTTCAGAATTTTTAATAAGTGTAGTTGATTCTGTAATAGAAGTTATTTTGAATCCAGCAAAATTAAAAGAATTTCATTTAAAGTCTTCTGATGTAGAAAAAACAATTAAAAAGTCTACAAAAGGTATTGTTGTTCAACTTAAAGATGATAAATTAATTTTAAAGATTAAAACTAAAGACGAATCCCTAAATTTCATTTATAAAATTAAAGAAAAATTAAAAAAAACATATATTAGTGGTATAAAAGGAATAAGGCAAGTTTTACCTGTAAAAGTTGATGGAGAATTTGTAATTAAAACTTCAGGAATCAATCTTGCAGGAGTTTTACAATTAAAGTTTGTTGATACAGAAAGAACTTATTCAAATGATCTTTATGAAGTAGCAGAAGTTTTAGGAGTAGAAGCAGTAAGACAATTAATAATAACTGAAGCTTCAAAAGTTTTCGAAAGTCAAGGAATTAGTGTTAATGTAAGACATTTCATGCTTGTTGCAGACACTATGACACATTCAGGAAAAGTAAAAGGTATAACAAGGTATGGGATTGTTAGTGAAAAAGCAAGTGTTTTAGCAAGAGCATCATTTGAAACACCAATAAAACATATAATTGAAGCTTCATTACTTGGAGAAAAAGATAAACTTAACTCAGTTATTGAAAATGTTATGCTTAATCAGCCAGTGCCTGTTGGTACAGGATTACCTGGTTTAGTTACAAAGATTAAATAAATATGTGAACGAGGCAATTTCATAAGAAAGGAAAATACAATGGCAAAAAAAACAACAATCAATAAAAACCTTGAAGAAATAAGAAATGCATTAAAGAAAAACGAACTAATCATAGGTACAGATAGAACAATAAAAATGCTTAAACTTGGAAAAACTGCAAAAGTATTTGTTACTAGCAATTGTTCAGAACAAATTATTACTGATCTTGAACATTATACAAAACTAAGTAAAGCAGAATTAGTACACATTGATTATCCTAACAAAGAATTAGGTGTTTTTTGTAAAAAACAATATTCTATTTCTGTAGTTAGTATCCCAAAAGGTGCATAATTTGGTTAAAATAAAATACAGCTCTGATTTAATGCAATTCATGTTAATGTTTGAAAATATAACAAGAGCTAAGTTAAAGGATTGTTTATTAATTGATGAAATGATTGTATTTATTGTAGAACCTGCTCAAATAGGTAAAGCAATTGGTAAAAAAGGGGCTAATGTTCAAAGATTAAAATCATTATTAAAAGATAAAGAATTCAAAATAACTGAATTTCATCCAAATTTATTACAATTTATTAAAAATCTATTTTATCCTGTGAAAATCAATAAAATTGAACAAAAAGAAGACATAATTGAAATTACTGCTCCTGATATGAAATCAAGGGGATTATTGATTGGTAGGGGTGCTAAAAACCTCCGTAATAACGAGGAAATAGTTAATAGGTATTTTAAGATTAAAGAAATTAAAGTTGTTAAATAATTTCAAAACATTTATAAAGAAAATAGAGTTTTCCTATATACAATGGCAAAAAAATCACGTGGACTGAATTCAGCAAAAAAATTGAAAAAGAGAAGAGTTAGATCACAGTCTCTTGATAAAGATTACATTAAAAGAGTTAAAGGGTTAAAAAAAAAGTCAGACCCATTAGAAGGAAGTTCTCAAGCAAAAGGAATTGTTTTAGAAAAAATCCAAATTGAAGCAAAACAACCAAACTCAGCTATGAGAAAATGTTGTAGAGTACAATTAATAAAAAATGCTAAACAAATAACTGCATTTATGCCTGGTGATGGAGCACAAAAACTAATAGATGAACATGATGAAGTAATGGTTGAATGTATTGGTGGAAAAAAAGGTAGAGCAAAAGGAGACCTTCCAGGAGTAAGATGGCAAGTTGTTAAAGTTAATGATCAATCATTAAAAGACCTAAGAGTAGGTAAGTTAGAAAAAGCAAGAAAATAAAATTATAATTAAATTCAAAATATAAATAACAATAAAATGACTGAAATAAAAGCATTCGACAGATGGAGCACAGAAGGAATTGAAATCACAGATCCAGGTTTAAAACCTTATATCTGTATAGAACCTAAAGTAGTTCCACGAACAAATGCAAGACATATAGGAAACAGATTCCATAAATCAAAATTATTCATTGTTGAAAGATTAATTAACAAAGTTATGGTTCCTGGTCATAAAGGGAAAGATCATTTTAA